>Ga0209125_1000223_pt1 | contig 89176 bp, 74 predicted proteins | sample BarGraIncub1131A_FD_184503 | JGI IMG/M metagenome (GOLD analysis project Ga0209125, IMG submission 184503) | Arctic peat soil microbial communities from Barrow, Alaska - Barrow Graham LP Incubations 11-31A (SPAdes) (version 2) | ecosystem: Environmental > Terrestrial > Soil > Wetlands > Peat...
GTCTTCCAAGGTTTTTCCTTTTGTTTCAGGCACCATTTTCCAAACAAAGATGGCTGAAAACACACTCATGACGCCGTAAAGCGTATAGGTAAACGGTACGCTGAAAGCCTCCAGTGCAGGGAAGGTGGCTGAAACGATGAAATTGGTGATCCATTGTGCTGCAACGGCAATGGCTACCGCTTTTCCACGGATGGTGTTGGGGAAGATTTCAGAAATCAATACCCAGCAGATCGGACCCCAAGACATCATAAAGGAAGCAGTGTAGATGACGATAAATATAAGCGTGCTTACTCCAATCACTTCAAAATAGGCCAATGCGCCGATGGCAAACATACCGATGGACATCCCTGCTGAACCAATCATCAGCAAAGGTTTGCGACCAAATTTGTCCACCGTGAAGATGGCAACCAGCGTAAAGATGATGTTCACAAAACCCATGATGACTGTCTGCCACATGGCCGCATCGGAGCCAAAGCCCAAACCTTTGAAAATAGTCGGTGCGTAATATAGAACCACATTGATGCCCACCACCTGTTGAAAAACGGAGAGCAAAATGCCGATAATAAGTACCAGCTTCCCGTAAGTAAGCAGTTTTTCCGTTTTTTCATGAACGGAAGCTTTGATGTCGGATAATATCTCAGCGGCTTTTTTGGAACCATTGATCTTGGTCAGAATATGCAGTGCCTTTTCTTCCTGGCCGACTAGTGCCAGGTAACGAGGCGTTTCGGGAACGATGAAAAGCAACATGGCGAATAAAACAGCGGGAACGGCATTGGATGCAAACATCCAGCGCCAGCCAATGGTGTTGATCCATTCCGATGATTCTCCTTTAATGATGAAATAGTTTACGAAATAAACAACCAACATACCGAAAATGATGGCGAACTGGTTCCAGGAAACTAGCTTGCCGCGGATTTCTGCCGGAGCGATTTCAGCAATGTACATCGGACAAATGGCAGAAGCCAAACCAACACCGATACCGCCCAAAATGCGATAAATATTGAAGGCGATCAGGACAGACAAGGAGCTTTCGCCTTTCTCGAAGAAGAAAACTTCCGGATAAGCAGCACCCAGGGAAGCCACCATAAACAAAAAGGCTGAAAGCAACAAGGAATTCTTTCGACCCAGTGCGGATGCAAACAATCCGGACAAAGCACTCCCGATGATGCAACCAATCAAGGCGCTGGAAACTGTAGCACCATGATAAAAGTTGGCCATATCTCCGAATGTTTCAGGATTCAGATGGAAATACGATTTGAGAGAATCGACTGCACCGGAGATCACTGCGGTGTCGTAACCGAACAAAAGACCTCCAAGGGTGGCGATCAGCGTAATCATAAATACGTAGCTTTTGCTACCGTTCTGTGTTTGCATGGTATCAGTTTAAAAAGTTATTTACAAATGAACGTCAATAAAACTTGATACGCAAGATTTATAGGGGCATTCTAGGTTGATTAAATAGGGTAAATGACAATATACAGCATGTCCGAATCCCCTGTTTATTGGGACAAATTGGCCAAGAATATCGTAAATCATACAATAAGCCTGTTTGTTAAAAAAGTTTAATTGGAGTCCGATTTTATTCCACCGTCATTTCCCCACAATACGAAACGCCGATTTCGCGGCGTATCACATCCGGATCGTCGTGGTGCCCCAATAGGAACATCAGTTTGGTGACAGCCGATTCGGTCGTGATGTCGTAACCGCTCACCACCCCGGCGTCATGCAGATGGACACTGGTTTTGTAACGGCCCATCTCCACGCTGCCCGTATTGCACTGCGTCACATTGACGATGACGATGCCTTTGTCGGCGGCTTCTTTCAAGGAACGAATAAGCCAATCGTGTGAAGGCGCATTCCCGGCACCGAAGCTTTCCAGAACGATGGCGCGAAGACCTTCCGTGCGAAATACAGCATTCACGTAGGACTCGGAAATGCCAGGGAAGAGTTTCAGGATGGCTATGTCCGTCTTCATGGCTTTGTGGAGGTGAAGCCCTACATCACCACGCTCGTAATGGATGACCGCGCGGTTGTACCGTATGTGCACCCCAGCTGTAGCTAATGGCGCGTAATTATAGGAGCCGAATGCATTGAACAATTCGGCATTCTTTTTGGTGGTACGGTTGCCCCGCCAAAGTGTATTTTCAAAGAAGATGCAGACTTCTGGCACCAGTGGGAAACCGAATTCAGCAGCGGCTGCGATTTCGATGGCCGTGATGAGATTTTCCTTACCGTCCGTCCGGACCATGCCGATGGGTAATTGGGAGCCAGTGAAAATGACAGGTTTCTGGAGGTGTTGCAACATGAAACTCAGTGCGGAGGCTGAATACGCCATCGTGTCCGTACCGTGAAGCACTACGAATCCATCGTATCGGTCGTAAGCCTCGTAAATGGTTTCTGCCATACGTATCCATTCAGCAGGTCCCACTTCCGATGAATCGAGCAAAGGGTCAAACTGTTGGAAATCGATCCGAAAATCAAATTTGTTCAGCTCCGGAATTTGTTTGTACAGCTGTTCGAATCGGAAGGGCGTCAGCGAGCCCGTGCCCGGGTCGACCGACATGGTGATGGTCCCTCCGGTGCAGATCAACAAAACCTTTCGGAATCCGGCGTCGTTCATTCCATCTTATTTAGCGACTTTCTCCAGTTTCTTCATGATGGAAAACATGAAGACGGCAGAAAGCAGACAGCATACTACAAAAATCATCCACAATGACCAGAGCGGAACTTTTAACCAATAATAGGAGCCAATCTGTATCAGGAAATTACCAGCAGCTGTGGCAGCAAACCAACCACCCTGCATCATGCCTTTCAATTTTGGAGGAGCCACTTTGGAAACAAAGGAGATGCCCATGGGGCTGATGAACAATTCAGCAATAGTCAGCATGAAGTAGGTTGAAATCAACCAGTAGGGGGTGACACGCGTGTAATCGACGACGTCTCCGCGATCCATTGGGCTGAGCAAACCGAAGGAACCCATGACCATCAGCAGGTATGCTGCAGCAGCGATCAACATTCCGTAGGCGATTTTCTTCGGAGCGGAAGGCTCCTTGCCTTTTTTGCCCAGAGCGTTGAAAATGCCTACTGCAACCGGTGTCAGAATGACTATGAAGAACGGGTTGAAATGTTGGAACAACTGCGGTGTGAAGGGATTGCTAACTGCAAAACCCGAAATACGGATGTATGCCCAAGCTCCGGCAACCACAGCGATAACACCATATAGTAAGCGTTTTTGCAATGTATTGCGGTCTGTCAGCGCATATTTCTTGACGGCGAACCCTAAACAAATGACCGAAATGGCAACAGGAATCAAGGTGAACAGGTCAAACCAGATGTTGGTGAAACGTCCTACCGAAGTATCCGTATAATCCCTTGCGAAATAAGTCAACGTGAGTCCGTTTTGATGGAAAGCCATCCAAAAGAAAATGACAGCGATAAATACCAGACAAAGGGCAACGATCCGTTCGCGGTTTTCAGCTGGTGTGATTTCTTCGGTTGCCAAATCGGTTTGTTTCATTGCGTTTTTTACCTTTTCGCTCTGGATCATATACGTTTTGCGGCCCAACAAGAAGATCGCGAGCGATGCCACCAGACTGATGCAAGCAACGCCGAATCCAAGCTGATAGGCACCACCCAAGGCTTGTATGTAATGGCTTCCGAATTGCTGTAGGCTGTCCATGGTCACCGAAGCATCCTGCATTTGTGCAATGCTCAGGAATTCGGTTTTAACGTTGGCACTTAAGCCTCCTGCTTCCATCTTGTGGAACAGTTCCGGAATGCGTGAATCGTAGGTCAGATTGACTTTGTTCATGACGAAATTCACCACACCCTGTGCAGCGGTCGGAGCAAACATGGCGCCCACGTTGATGAACATATAATAGAGGCTGAATCCGCTGTCCCGTTTGGCAGAATAGACTGGATTGTCGTACATCCGGCCCACGAGTGCCTGAAGGTTGCCTTTGAAAAGTCCGGTACCCAGTGCAATGACAGCCAGTGCGGCAAAGATGGCGATGATTTCCTTCCCACCGATGATGTTGGGGAAAGCAAGGAGTACATATCCGATAAACATGATGACCATTCCTAAGGTCACGGATTTTCGGTATCCGAGCCAACGGTCAGCAATGATACCACCGAACAAGGGCAGGAAATAGACGAACATCAGGAAGGTAGCGTAGATTTCACCAGCAGCAGCCTCTGAATAACCATATTTGGCTTGCAAAAACAAAACAAAAATGGCAATCATGGTGTAATAACCAAAACGTTCGCCTAGATTGGCCAGCGCGGTAACGAAAAGGCCTTTGGGTTGTCCTTTGAACATGGGGTATTTATTTATATTTCGGACAAACTTACTAAAAAACCCCGAATAAATGGGTTGGTTTAGGAACAGAAAAAAATAACCCAGAACGATGGAGAATTCCTTTCAGAATTATCCAGAGCGTCTGGGCTATTGTTTCCACTCCAATGGTTTTGAAAAAAAACGTTGCGTTTCCAGCAAGTATGCAAAAAAAGCACTTAGGTCTTTTATCGCTGCAAAATTACGATTGAAAACGATTGGAAGGTGGTCAAAACAACAAATAATCGATGCAAATTGACCACTCAAGAGATATTTAACTAAATGATAACTTCCCGAACCGTTTATTTATCCTTTCGCCAAGCTTGAGGACTTTTTCCTGTCAATCTGGTGAATTGACGGCCAAAATTGCTTTTATCAGGGAGCCCTACCATGGCGCCGATCTGACTCACGGGCATTTCCGGATGGATTTGAAGCAAGCTCTTGGCCTCTTCAATACGTAGGGTATTGATCCACTCCTTGAACGTCATTTTTCGGTGCAGGTTCATGTGGGTGGAAAGGTACGTCCGGTTTGACCGGAGCTGCGTGGCTACCTGCTCGATGGTGATGCCAGGTTCGACAAAATACTTCTGCATTTCCCAGTCTTCGATGGCTTTTTCGAGCTGATCAAACGATTTGTTATTGTACTTATCCTTGCTGTGGGTGTCATCAGCGATGGTAAAGGCAGGCTCCATATCCAGAAACAAGGTGACATAGTTTAGATAATGTATGCTGAAATACAAGTAGAAGAAGGTATAGAAAACGGCAAAGAAAAGGTAGAACCGCATATCCATATAAAGCGATAGGAACGATAGGATACTTCCAAAAAGAAGCCAAGCATACACTCTGCCAGTCCATTTCAGACGAGTGGCGGTTTCCTCAGAAAAGAAATTGTCCAGCTTTGAAACCGTACGTTTTTTGATTTTGAAAAAATAGAGCGTATATCGGATTATTTGGGTGACATAATAGGCACCGAAGACTCCAAAAAAGTAATGGAGCAACGTCCATTCATGAAGGAAGAATAGGAGAAAGCCCACCAATGAAAAGGACAGCGTTATCAGAATTTCCTGAATTGCTCTTTTAATGGTATATGCCCTGTTATCCAGCATGATAATAAGCGTTCCTGAAAATATGAAAAGCTGAATGGATGAAATGGACAGGGTATTTAGGCTAAGAAGGTCACGTTCTATGTCGGGTGCAAAATCGTTGAATAGTAAAAATATGCTCAGGCTGGTGACCATAAAAAAAGAAAAAATCAAGCCGATACGGGTGTTTCGATAAGGCATCAGTGCTTGTTTTTTTGGAGCACGGATAAAAATCAGCAGTACACAGAGGGTGCCGGAGATGCAGAGGGAACAAAAGGACAAACCATTAAACAAGGTCTCGATTGACATTTGGATTGTAGGATTGGTTTTGCGCTCAAAGGTAAATAAATCCTTTTAATGATATGCCAATAATGCAAAAACTCCCGAAAAGGTCTGATAAAAACCCTTTCTGAAATTTTTTCAATAAAAACCTGGTGAAAGATGTTTCAATAGAGGACCAAGGTCAAGGCACTTGTTGTGAGACACCACGGAGCGTACTTAAGGTACGTGAGTAGTGGCGAACAATAAGTAACGCAGAGATTGATCCTCTATTGAGACATCTTATTACATGCCGATGATGAATCCTATTGAGGCATGCTGCACATCAGGCCCTTTCCCCGTTTCGAAAATGCCAACAGGAGAATATTTGGCATAGATACTAATCTTGCCCATCCCTGCCTGTGCCACATAGTCCATGGACAGAGGCAATACATTCATGCCATGTTCAGTGGTGTGAATGGTGGAACCCGCTGCATTGACGTATTTCGTCTTATTGCTGGTTGTCAAACGAACGTCACCGATCACACCAGCTGCAATATAAGGCTTACGCTTGCTGGATTTGAAGAGTTGCAATTCGAGCATGAGTGGAACGGTCAGGTACCAGTTGCTGAGCCGGCTGTACTTGTATTTGTTGGTGCTGGCATCGGCAACAACCGAAACGAAGTCGTTTTCTTCCTTGAAATAGGTCTTGTTGTCCAAATAATAATTGCGCCAGCTGAAACCTATCCCGGAAGAAAGGCCCAAGTAGTGGAAAAATATCGGCGTAATGTGCTCAATCATATTGTAATTGAACTCATAACTTCTGTTCAGGTCTAGCTGAACACCATTGACATTGTTGATGGCAGTACCGTCAGTCATGGTTATGAACCCCCAACCGAAACCGGCCCAATGCGATTGCATTTCATAACGGTGTTTTTCGCGAATTTTCTTGTTGGTCACGAACGGAATCTGGATACCCAGTTCTTCCACCACCGACCAACGTTCATAGTTTTGGTTGTCGCTGTAAAGTCCTTCAAAAACAGTCTTGTAGGCTGTGGTGTCGTTTTCGCCAGCCTTGCTGACTTTGACATTCACCTGATCCACGCTGTCCCGAATTTGGATAATCTTGTTGTTGAACAGGATGGTCGTGTCTTTTCCGGTGAAATCGGAGGCCAGCATGCTGCTGAACTGTAAAAGAGCCAAAACGGGAAGTAAAATAATTTTTTTCATAGTTCAGAATATTATTGTTTTTTCTTAAGCAATAGTTTGAGAATGGCTTCTGTATCGTCGTTCGACTCGATGTAGATCAACGTGATCCGCAAACCACCGGAACGGGATTCGTTGTACAGAATCAGCCTGTTATCCTGACCCAGACGGGGCAGCTGCAGGTAAATGGAGGTTGGTATGCCGTTGGCCACGACTTCCTTGATTTTCTTGGCTCCAACCTGGTCGCGTTCCAAACATCTCCGAGCAAAAGTGGCAGCTTCCGGATCATCCTTGATGGTGATGCTGCGGAAGCGGGTCAGGCGGTAATTCTCAAGGATTTCTCCTGAAAGATCTACCATCACGACGCCTTTCTTCTTTCCATACATATCGAAGACTTTGCTGATGAACAAGTCGTTTTGGGCCTGTACGCCGGAAGCTGCGAACCATCCGAGCAGGAGAAACAGGAGCGGCAAAAAGGTTCTTTTTCGTATCATAGTCGTTGTATTTATTTTAATTCTTGAAACTGTTGGAGTTGACTTTCCACCAGGTTATTATCATTCATTTTATTGACGGTGCCTGCCACTTCGTCCGACCCAAGGTCGATTTGCTCGATAGAAGCGATGGCAAGTGCGGTGACTTCCCGGCTGTCAGTACAACGATGCCCGTCGATGTAGGCAACGTCGCTGTTTTGTGCCTCAACTCGGTTGTCTAGGAGGAACACACCAAATAGCAGTACGGCAGCTGCGAAGGACCATTTTAGTACTGGATTCAGCCGGAACCAAAGATTGCGGTGCGGAATTTTTCCCTTTTCGGTCAAATCGTCTTTCTGCAAAGGCCTTTCGATCTCGAAAAGCAACTCCTGAGAAGGTGACAGACGTAACTTCTCTTCGGCATAGTAACCGAACAGGGCATGTTCTGCCTCAAATCGGATGGGCAAGTCTTCCTGCTGAAGGAAGTTCAGTAATAGCTCCTGCTCAGCGCTGGTGGTTTCCCCGTCGTAATATTTTTCGAATAGGCGGTCCGCTTCTTCTATGGTCAGGTAGTTTTTCATTTTCTGGGTCATTTTCTGGGTCCTGTTAGTCTGATAAATTCTTCCCGTACTTTTTTGCGGGCTCTCGAAAGATTCACGCGTATGGCTTCGTTGGTGGTTCCGATGATTTGTGCGATTTCCTCCAGTTCGTATTCTTCAATGTCTTTCATTTTCAGAACTGTTTGCTGAAGGGTAGGGAGGCGGTCAATGATCATCCGGATCAGTTCGTCGTTGCTTTTGCGTTCCAGGCATAGGTACGGATCGTCCGGCCCTGCCCGGCGGTAAAGCTCATCCTCGATGGGTCCCTCTCTGCCACGTTTCCGAATCGTATCGATGCAGCGATTTTTGGTCATCGTCGTTGCAAACGCCTCCAAGCTGTCGTATCGATCCAGGTTCTCGCGCATTTGCCAGAGCTTCAGGAACACCTCTTGTACGGCATCCTCAGCATCGGCCTCGTCCTCCAGCATTCGCTTTGCTGCGCGGAAAAGTTTGTCGCGGGTCGGCAGGACCTCTGCCTTGAATCTCTCAGCATTCATTTCTCTAAAGACGAACCTTTAAACAATTTGTAACATCCATTTTTAAAAAAAATAGGCTCCCAATTGGAAGCCTATAGAAAGCAAGCTAAATAATTCAAATAAGGGCGAAGAACAAGGCACTTTTTGCGAAGTCGTACCGGAGCGTACTTTGGGTACGTGAGGATCGACAAGTGAAAAGTAACGCAGTTATTCGCCCTTATTTGGATTATTTATTAAGGTCGAGCTTGATGCCGACATAGGGAGCCCAATACGAAATTGGTGAGAACTTGCCCCCAACATTCGCCCACGTCCAGTTGTAATCAACCCCGACGCAGAACATCTTCATCAACCTATAGCCCGCACGTACCGAAACCAAGGAGCGTTCATCCAGTGAGATCACATCGTTGAACGAGGTCAGGCCACCTTTGACATATTCGCCTTCCAGAACAATGGCTTTCGATATCTTGGAACCGTCCAAAGTGAGTCGAAGCAACGCGGGATTGCTTGCGCCAAGATCATCAGGCAAGAGTAAACCGCCGGTGACCATGATTTTGCTCAACACCATCAGACCAAGTTCTCCATAGTAACCTGTCATCTTTTTTGCAGTCACTGCTTGCATGATACGGGCATCTTTGTTCATTTCGTAGGACACATCAAAGAAATGAGGGATGAAGTTGTTGGTGTACCAAAGACGTTCTGCACGGGCATCCAATCGAAGGATATTGCCTAGGAATTTGAATTTCAAATCCAGACCGGCACTGACGCCATAGCCGGCTTTATAATTGTTCACATCATCCCTAAATTCAGAAGTTGCACCGGAGCTAGAAGACATTCTTTGCAAAGAGTCAAGAAAAAATCGGCTCGTACTTTTTTCAAGTCTGGCTGCCGATGTAAAGGCCTGAATTCGGATCATCGGCATATTCAGCAAGGTGACACCCATATCGACGGCTTCAGCGTTGACGCCGGCGGAACCGATGAACATATTGTGGTTGGAACTGGCATCTCCAGCCAACATACTACCCGTTCTATCCCGGTCGGTCACATATTGCACACCGATGTCGAAGGTCTTGATGATGGGTATGCCGGTCAATCCTAAAGGCCTTATATACGGACGGATACCTATCAAATTGAGTGATTTGACATTAACGTCACTGTACAAAACTTCGATCCCCCACATCTTGCCAAAGCAAAAATCCAGGTCAACCCCGATTTTACGCTTGTCTATAGAGATGGAGTTCGAATAGTTGTTGATGAGCATTCCATAGCCAAGGAAAGAACCGGTCAGATCACCCACCTTGATGTAATAATCATCCTGTTTCTTGACACCCCAACTTAAAAAGCGGATCATACGCAACAAACCGACACCGTCCTTGAATTCCTCGGTTCTGAATTTCTTATTGGTAATACTGTACTGTACAGGTATATCCAGACCGACTCCCAGTTTTCCGATTTGTAAATCTGGTTGAAGGCGAAATCCGATGACACTTTCTCCTCCGATGTTGGTATAACCGAAATAAGCCCCCAATGAATTGGATTTTTCCATCATCCCTCCCATGTCAAATTCACCGCCTTCGATACTGGCTGTACTTTCCAACGCCGCGGTACTTTCCGTTGCATCGGTGGTCTCGGTTTCTACGGTAGCTTCAGAACCTGTTGTTTCAGTAACAGCTGTTTCTTCAGCGAACAACGACATATTGATCCCACTAAGGAAAATCAGTGACAGAAAGACATTTAGTGATTTTTTCATATAGTAAGGTATAAGGTAGTTAAAACAAAAACTCAGCCGGACAAATTTATTGTTTTTTTGCAGTTTTCATTCGTATTTTTTCACTTTTTTTCATGAAAAACAGATCGAGCTGAAAACTACGTCAGTATTTGTGATCGTCACCGTTCATTTCGGCAGCATCTATTTGTTTTCCGTTGATGGCTTTCCATGCTTTATAAATATACCAGAGCACGAACGGAATCAACAACGAAACAATGCTCATCACTTTCAGGGTAAAGAAACTGGAAGAGCTGTTGCTGATGGTCAGGGAGCTTTGAAGGTCTGCCGTTGAAGGATAATAGGCGGTATTGTTCCATCCTGCGATCAGCAAAAGTGCCAGGACCGTGGCTACCGTACCGACGCCGGTGAACCATATTCCCTGAATGAATTTGGGTTTGATCAGGGTCCACATAATGCCGGAAAGAACAGCTACGACGCCAAATACGAAGACCAATGCAATGATTGGCATTTCCACTAAGTTGTGCAAATATTTGGCACTGACAAGGGAAACAACTTGTGTTTCAGGATCAACAGCATAGCCTTTAGCCACCAACGTCCAGATAAGGAATGTCAGGAAAGTGACGAGGAACAAAGCAGTATCAACCAACAGGAATTTCCGTGAACGGGCCTGTATGTTATCATCGTTGATGGTCTGGATAAAATAAAGTTCTCCAAGTACTCTGGCCAGAAACAAAACGGCCAGTCCCAGCAGGATATTCCGTACGTTCAGTAGTGCTTCCAGTCCATGCAGCGGGTTGCTCCAGGTGGAAATCACCGGCATGGCCGTATTGGTCAGGTTGGCTTTGTTAACCACAAATTCGGAACCTGTGAACATGGTAGCTACGACCACACCCAGTAGTAAGATGCTCACCCCATTGATGAACAGGAAGATATCGAAGGTTTTTTTGCCCAACAGATTGCCCTTTTTGCTGCGGAATTCGTAGGAAACAGCCTGTATGATGAAGCAGAACAACAATGCCATCCATGCCCAGTAAGCCCCGCCGAAGCTGGTGGAATAGAAGAGTGGAAAGGATGCGAAAAAGGCACCGCCAAAGGTTACCAGCGTGGTGAAGGTGAATTCCCATTTCCGGCCAAGGGTATTGATCAGCATGGTCCGTTCCAGATCGGACTTGCCGATTTGATAAATCAGACTTTGTCCGCCTTGCACGAACGTCAGGAAAACCAGCAGGGCTCCCAGCAAGGATATCAGGAACCACCAGTAATGTTGATAAAAGGAGTAGTCCATAGTCTAGTTTATTTTAATTCAGACCCTCCGGACCTTTCCTGATTTGTTTGATCATAATGCTTACTTCGGAAACCAGCAACACGGTAAACAGCACTGCAAACAGAACGAAGGTAGTCATCACTGAACCGGCGCTGATCTGTGAAACCGCCATGTTCACGGGCATGATGTCCTGAATAACCCAGGGTTGCCGACCGACTTCAGCCACAATCCAGCCACATTCGGAACTGATGTATGCCAAAGGCAGACCGAGCATCGAAAGCCAGAGCATCCATTTCTGAGCAGGCAGGGTGTTTTTCTTGTTCATATACATGGCAATGATAAAGAACAGAATGAAGTACATGCCGATCATCACCATGAGGTGGAAGGTGTAGAACGTCAGTGGTACATTGGGTACCAGTTCTTTCTTTTCTTTGATATAACCATAACCGAACCACGGGAAATTTTCTTCCAGTTTGGCTTGGTTCACTTTAGCCAATGAATCGTTGCCTGCCGTGCGGGCGAGTTTGTATTCCTTCAAAGCTTGGACTGCAAGTGTTCCCCGTTCCATTTTCTCTTCGGCTGAAAGGGCTAAACCTGGATCACCTTGCTTGGTTACAAGTGGATAACCTCCGTCGATCAGGTCGTTGACACCGGGAACAAACGAATCCAGTTTGCGGTTGGCCATCAGTGACAATAATCCGGGAACCTTGATGTTGAATACGAAAGGATCTACGCCATCATCATACGTTTTCTTGGATGGATTTAGAACACCGACAATAATTAGACCAGCTTTTTGTTGACCTTGATACATCCCTTCCATGGCAGCCAGTTTCATGGGTTGCTTCTGAGCCACCTGCCAAGCAGATCCGTCACCGGTGAAAGCGGTAAGCAAGGTGCCCAATAAACCGAATGCAGCCGCTATCCGAATGCTCCTTTTTGCCAAACTCAATTCCCTCTTCTTCAAGAGGAACCAGGCACTAATCGCAATGACAAAGGCGGAGCCGACAATCCAACTGGAGGTTACCGTATGGAAAAATTTATACATGGCCACCGGGGAGAAAAGCACTGCCCAGAAATCGGCCATTTCATTTCGAACCGTATCCGGATTGAAATGCATGCCGTCCGGAAATTGCATCCAGGCGTTCGCCACCAGAATCCACAAGGCTGAAATGGTAGCGCCGATCACCGTGAGCCAGGTGGCAGCCAAGTGAAATTTCTTGCTCACCTTGTTCCATCCAAAGAACATCACTGCGATAAAGGTGGCTTCCAAGAAGAAAGCCATGATGCCCTCGATGGCCAGTGGAGCGCCGAAAATGTCGCCGACAAACCAGCTGTAATTGGACCAGTTGGTCCCGAATTCAAATTCGAGGATGATGCCCGTTGCTATACCGACGGCAAAGTTGATTCCGAACAATTTCATCCAAAACTGGGTGATTCGTTTCCATTCTTCGTCACCGGTCTTGTAATAATAGGTCTCCATCACCGAAATGATTACACCCAGGCCGAGTGTCAAGGGAACGAACAACCAGTGGTAAATGGCGGTTAGGGCAAATTGCGCCCGCGACCAGTCAACCAGAGAAAGATCAAGCGTTTCCATAGTGTATTTCAAGGGTTTATAGTACGTTCTATCAATTGGTTGCCGACAAAGTCAGCTTTTTCTTCGTTGGTTTGGAACCGGCTTCCAAGGAAATCAGGGAAAAAGAAAATCTTCAAGACAACGAACATGATGAAAAGCTTGACCAGGATTATCAACCAGAGTGTCTTGCCCAACTTCATTTCACGGAAGCCTTCCACGTAAAATCGAAAAACAGAAATCAAGGCCTTTTTCATAAACGTCAAAAATTAATGGCCAAAAGGTGTGTTCCTGTGCGCATTCCTCGCTGCATTCGGTGCGGAGCGTCATTTTACGAGGGGAAGACGGACAAATGTTGTGGTGCCGACTCCTTTTTCGGACGTTACGTCAATTTCTCCACTGTTTAAATGAATGAATTCTTTGCAAAGAATCAATCCAAGTCCTGTCCCTTCCTCATTGTTCGTACCGTAAGTTTTGAAATTTTCACTGACCTTGAACAATTTGGCCAGATTCTCCGGAGAAATACCAATGCCAGTGTCTTTTACACGAATCACCGCCATTTTGTCTTCACGAATTAAAGAAAGTGTAACGGTGCCCTGGTTTGGAGTGAATTTAACTGCATTGGAAAGCAGATTGCGAACCACCGTTGCAATCATGTTATGATCGGCAGTCACCTGCAAATCTTCCGGTATTTTGAGCTCAAATTTTATACCTTTTTGTTCAGCCAGTTTCCGTTGCATATAATATTCATCGTCGAGCAAACCCTTTAATGCAAGCAATTCAGGATTGAATGGGATGACCCCCGTTTGAACTCTGGCCCAATCCAGCAAGTTTTGCAGCAATTTGTAGGTACTTTCTGATACTTGCTTGATAGCAGAAATCATGTTGATTTTGTCTTCATCCTTGAACGTTTCGAAATCGGAAAGCAAGATGTTGGAATAACCCAGCAAACCATTAAATGAATTTTTCAGGTCGTGTGCGATGATGGAGAAGAATTTGTCTTTGGTAGCGTTGGCCGTGGCCAGTTCCTTAGTACGTTTTTCTACTATTTTTTCCAGGTTGTCGTTGATTTCCTGCAATTCTATGTTTTTCCGGCGGATTTCAAGTTCCTGAATAAAACTTCGGATGGCTTCCCGGACGGTCAGGATTAGATCGTCGCGATCCCAGGGTTTCGGAATGAAGCGGTAAAGGTTGGCATTGTTGATGGCATTGGTGATGCCGTCAATATTTGCATGGCCAGTCAGTAGGATTTTAAGAATGTTGGGATTCTTTCCGTGAATCTTAATAAGAAATTCATCCCCGCGCATGGTGGGCATCAAATAGTCCGAGATGACTACTGGTACTTCGTAACCGTTCTCGATGAGTTCATCATAAATTTCGAGCGCTTCTTCAGCGGTCGTGGAGGTCTCGATCAGGAATTGATTTTCAAAAAAAGGTCCGAGCTGATCTTTCAGTGCTTCGAGGATGATATCCTCATCGTCAACACAAATGATGGCTTGCTTCATTTCAGGTTTAGGTATTTTTAGGTTATTTCTGATCTTGATTCAACGGAATTTCAACAAAAAAGGTGGTTCCCTTGTCTTCTTCTGTCTCAAAATAAATGCGTCCGTGGTGGTTCTCTACGATCTGCCTGGATATGTCGAGACCCATACCGGTACCAATGCCTGTCGCTTTCGTCGTATAATAGGGCTCGAAAACATGCGAGGCGATTTCCTTGCTCATTCCGCAACCCGAATCTTTAAACCATGTAAGTATATGTTCACTATCCGACAATTTGATTCCGATATCCAATACTCCTCCATTTTCCATCGACTGAATGGCGTTGGTGATGAGATTGGTCCAGATCTGACATATTTCATCTTGCCGGCAATACAGCAAGGGCACATTCTCAAAATGGGTGACCACTTCCGTTTTGCTATGTTTGAGTATGTTGGCAGTCAGGATGAGGACGTTCTCAATTGTATCAGCTAGATTGGCTGACTCTTTCGCCCCGGAATTATTTTTATGAATGTAACTTTTCAATGCACGGACAACGTTTGCAGCCCTTTCTACAGAGACGAAAATATTGTTTGAATTGCGTTTGAGGGAAAACAAGACTTTAAGCATCTGAAGCAGATTCTGAGCATTGGGCAGCTTTAAAAGAGCCAGGTATTCCTCATCCGTATAGTTTAAACGGAGCGAAACAATGGTATCGGCGATGTTCAATGCATTTTCAATCTCGTTTTGCTCGAAAAGAGCCATCAAATCCCTTTTTTTCTGACGTTCTTCTTTCGAAAAGGCGGAAACTTCTCTGGTATCCGATTCATTGATCAGTTTGAAAAGCCAGTTGATTTCATCCGTGGATGCATGATTGATCAGCCATGGTAAATCTACCGTGATTTTCTCAACAACGTCGTTGATGTTGGTGGAACTGGCCTTGATAGCACCCAACGGGGTATTGATTTCATGTGCGATGCCTCCGATGAGATTCCCCAGGGCTGCCATTTTTTCTGCAAATATCAGTTTGTTCTGTGTTCTGGAAAGTTCTTCAAGGGTATTCTCCAACTGCTGGTTCTTGGCGGAAAGCTGCTTATTCATTTTTTTCATGCTTTCCTGCGCATTTTTGATTTCGGTGATATCTCTGGAGATACCATAGGTACCAGTGACTTCCCCGTTAACATCCCGCAAAACAGCTTTGATGGTCTGACCCCAACGAACTGCTCCGTTCTTGAGCGTCATAGGCTCTTCAATGTTGATGGTCTTGCCGGTGGCCATGATGTGCTGTTCGTCATCAAAAGCCTGTTGAGCGTGAGCAGGATCAAAAAAATCGAAGTCTGTCTTGCCCTTCACTTCTTCAAAAGAGTTGCAACCAAGTGTTTCGATGTGCGAACGACTATTGGTGATGAAGCGACTTTCACTGTCCTTGAAATAGATATCAAGAGGGATTTCCTCCAGCATGGTCTGAAGGTAAAAAAGTTGGTTTTTGCTGATCTCATCGGATTGGACCTCACTGGTAATGTCTTCAATGCGTTTCAATACGAATTCAGGCTTTTTTTCTGTGTTTCGAAAAAGAATGGCCGTAACGTCGACTTGTATAACATTTCCACCTTTCGTCAGCCGTGAGGATTTGAACTTGATGTCCGATTTTTCACCAAGCAATAATTGATCGATGAAACAGATTTCCCGTTCATGAGCAGAGTCGCTTACATAAACCGTAAAATCCTTGTGCCGGATTTCTTCTGCAGTATAACCAATCAGGTTGGCATAGGCATCGTTGAAGCGAATAATCTTCCCATTCAGCCCAACCATCAGGCTGCATGTGGAAGAATTCTTCAATAGTATATCGTAAATTATCCCGTATTCGTGTTCGTTCATGATCTAAACTTAAAAAGCGAATGTTCGTCTTTTCCGAAGCCAGTTTATAAGGATACCAATCCTTTTAAAAAGGGATGGAATGAAAGCCGAAGATAAGTGTTATTCTTACAACTGCAAGAATTTTGCCTTGAAAAGTTCATAAATCAATTCAAAAAACACATCTTTGCCTGCACGCAGAATACGAACAAATAGCATGACAGGTCAATTTTACCGACTTTTACTACTTATCCTTTCTATTACGGTACTTTACTGTGCTTCAGCCCAAGCCGTCAAAAAGCAGGTGCGGAAAGGTGCGGGTGCGGATACTGTGCTGGTGAGTCGTACAGGCACAGCATCCTACTACGCCGCCAAGTTTCAGGGCAGACATACGTCCAATGGTGAGAAGCTGGACAATCAAGCGTACACCTGCGCCAGTTACTTGCCGTACGACACTTGGGTGCGGGTGACGAATCTGCGAAACGGCAAATCGGTCGTTGTGCGTGTTACGGATCGTTTCCACCCTGGCGGAACGCATTTGGTTGATCTGACGCTTCGGGCGGCCAAAGACATCGATATGGTGCGATACGGCATTGCACGTATCCGGATGGAAGTGCTGAACCCGGTGCTTGTCAACGCTTTGCTGACTAAGGATTCCATCACAATCGCTCTTCCCTATCCGACAATGAAGCCGTTCGTGCCGGTTCCTATCCCACACTGGCAGATCAGTACGTACCCTCGGTGATTTTTTTTCATCGGTTTGCAACTTTTCGGCGCGTTCTGACGTCAAACGGACAAACCCCTTAAAAACTTACATTATGTACATCGGCGAATTAATCCCCATTTTTGGAATTGTATTTACGTTCTTGACTCCGGTCCTCATCATTTTTATCATTTTCCTGAACAAGACAAAACAGGAAAAGTACAAGAATGAAGTGTTGAAAGCAGCCATCGAACAAGGTCGCGAATTGCCCCCCGATTTTTTCAAACAAGTAGAAAAGCCCAAAGAAAGTCTGCTTAGGACATCTCTGTTCTTTCTCGCTTTCGGTATTGGCCTCGGCACTTTCTTTTACTTTTTCTTTGCTCCTCAAGGAGATGGCTGGAAATTTGCTTCCATGGGTCTGATCTTTATTTTCGTTGGTATTGGCCAACTCATCGCTTATTTGATCGAACAGAAACAAAAGAAAGCCGGTGAACAGGAAGGAGTTTGAACTTCAGGTTCAGATCAACCAGGAACCGCTTCGCCGGTTTCTTCGTAATCTCTGCAGGGGAGACGCGGCCTTGGCCGACGACATCGCCCAGGAGGCCTTCATCAAGGCCTTTCTGCATTTGGAAACGTTTGGCGGCAGGTCTTCCTTTTCCACCTGGTTGTTTCGGATAGCCTACAACTGCTTCTGCGACAATATTAAAGCGGCTGAACGCTACAGCCCGGTCGAAGTGGAAAGTCTGACGGTCATTGCATCTGAAAAGGCGGATCAAGCTTTTGACCATCAGGCACTTTATCTGGCATTGGATAAGCTGAACACCAAAGAGCGAACGGCCCTCTTGCTGTTTTATATGGAAGAAAAAAGTTTGAAAGAAATAGCGGTCATCACTCGAATGCCCGTCAATACCGTTAAAGCACACCTGTCAAGAGGCAGGTTGCATGTGAGTGAACATTTAAAAGTAATCGGTCATGAAAGAGGATAATGTAAAAACATTCCTGAGCAGTCATAAGGAAACGTTGCCCGAGGACGGCTTCAACGCCAGGTTGTTCAATACGCTGGATTACCTGCCTCGGCCCAATCCAGCGAAAAACAGAAGCCCACTCATCGTCGGAATCTTTACAGGCATCGGATGCTTGTTATTCGTGCTGCTGGGTGGTTACAGCGTCCTGTTGAACGGGCTTTCCACGATGGATCGGATTTTTGTCGATATACATGCCCTATCACCCGACATCCTGACGACCTGCATCATGCTTGCCTTGGCCTTTGTCGCACTAATCCGATTCGCTGCTCGTTCCTACCATCGTTGAGAAAATCGCTGCCGGTTTCGTATATTTGCAGCATGACGGAACAGGACAAAGCGATACGGCAAATGAACGAATGGGGCGGGAAGGGGAGACCTTTTTTTTTCCTGATCGATTTTGACCAGCAAAAGCCTATCGTGCTACCGTTGGAGGAGATGGCAGTCGCCGGTATCTGTTTTTCGACCCCAAATTTCCCTGACAACGAAACGGAAACGGCGAGCCCTGTTTTTCTGGAGCATGAAGGCTATTCCCTGAGCAGCTACACCTCGCAATTCCAAAACGTCGTCAGCCACATCCGTGCAGGAGACAGTTTTTTAGTGAACCTCACCTGCCAGACGTCGGTACGGCTCAACCTGCCCTTCGACCAATTATACAAGGTGGTCTGTGCCAAATACAAACTGTTGTATAAAAACGAATTCCTTGTTTTTTCGCCTGAAACCTTTGTTCAGATTCAGGACGGCGTGATTTCCTCTTGCCCCATGAAAGGAACACTGGATGCTTCCTTGCCCGATGCCGTGCAACAGCTCATAGACAATCCCAAGGAAAAAGCTGAACACAGCACCATCGTCGATCTGATCCGGAACGACCTGAGTATCATCGCCACGGATGTCCAAGTCAAGCGCTTCCGGTATATCGAAGAGATTTCAGCAGGTAAGGGCATGCTACTGCAGGCCAGTTCGGAAATTACCGGGCAATTGCCATCAGACTATCCTTCCAAAATCGGTGATATCCTTTTTGCGCTGCTACCAGCAGGTTCCGTCACCGGCGCACCCAAGAAACGGACCGTGGAAATCATCCGCGAAACAGAAACCTATGAGCGCGGATATTATACCGGCATTTTCGGTATATTTGATGGTCGAAACCTGGATAGCGCCGTGTTGATCCGTTTTCTGGAGAATACGCCTTCAGGAGTGGTGTATAAAAGCGGCGGAGGCATCACCGCCCAAAGTGACCTGATGCAGGAATTTGACGAAATGATTCAAAAAATATATGTACCGCTTCATTGAAACTATACGTCTGGAAAACCACCGTTTGCAACACCTCGATTGGCACAACAAACGGCTGAACGAAACGCGAAGGCATTTTTTCGCTTCCGCTCTTGAAGTGGATTTGGCAGAAATCTTGGTTTTGCCGGAAAACCTCGATGAAGGTGTCTACAAATGCCGGATTGTGTACGACGAACAGATTGAAGAAGTTACCTTTCAGCCCTATATTCCCAAAAGCGTACATGCGCTGCGGCTCGTGACAGACGATCATGCCGATTATTCCTATAAATTTGAGAACCGGGCGATGCTTGATTTGTTACTGACTCAAAAAGGCGAAGCCGACGACATCCTGATTGTCCGCGACCACTGCATCACCGATACCTCTTATTCCAATGTCGCCTTGTTCGATGGCCTGCACTGGTACACACCCAATACCTTCCTGCTCAATGGAACTTGCCGTCAACGCTTGTTGGCTGAAGGCATCCTCCGGGAAACGCACATTACACTTCACGACCTTGGCCGTTATGAGGAAATCCGGCCCATCAACGCCATGTTGGAGTTGGAACGAACACCTTCCGTCCGTTTGATGTTCTGATTATTAAGAAGCTACCTGCAAAACATTCTTCAGTTTCAACTTTACCTGAATGGTTTTTCCGTCGCGAAGCAAAATCAACCTGACGGTCGATTTTGACCGGGTTTCGAAAATGTTCTTGATTTCGTTGATGCTGATTCTAAAACCATTGATGCCGTTGATCTCGAGTATGAAATCGCCGGCTTTCACCCCTGCTTCTTGACCAGGTGAATTTTCCCAGACATTCAGCACTTCAGGTAGCTGAAAGGTTTCGTTGTCCTGTACAACCTCGATGCCTGCCATGTTGTAGGGAAACGGCAATTTGTACAAGTAATTGGGCTTGATATACAATTTGTTGCCTGCCTGATCGAAAATTAGGTCGAAACGGCTGAGCAGTTGACTTCCCACCGTGCCTTCTCGCTGAGCGTTGATATTGGTTCCTGAAATGGAAACAGAATCGGGGAATGCGACGACTGGATCTGATAGCAGAAAATCGCCGATCCAAATTTTCCCAAGCTTACCTAAGGAGCCTTCAATATCACCACTCAGGCCACGCCCGATGTAACCACGGATTTTTCTGGAGGGCACCGGCACCGGATCGTTGCCGTACGAACGGAACCAAGCGGTCAGTTCAGCACCTGTATCTAGAAGCATCCGAACGGTTCGGATTCTGCCATTGGCATCCTGAATGGGCACTTCCATGAACATTTTATGTGCTTCCAAGCTGATAGGCAGGGGTACAAACCCTTTTGGTGGAGCGAAACTGCTCGCATCGTAGAGGTAAATGCATTTTCTGGTATAATCCACCCGAACAATCTGATTATTAAAGAAATCAGCACCTAGAATCCCGTTCATTTTGGTGCCGGTGTGTTTGGATAAGTTAAAAACGTCAGCCTCCATAATCATGACGGTTTGGTTTTTCAGCAAGTATTTTCCAATCTTTAGCGTATTCCTGTCACTGACCCAAGCTTGCATATCGGTGCCGGTTCCCAGGCCTTTCAATACCGTTTTGAAGGTTCTGTCAAAAACGATGCTGTCCCCGGCAGTCAGTTCAGTAATCAGCGTAGTGCCGATTCCAGAATCCAGCAACAGGTTCAGTGGCGGATTATCATTGATTTTAACTTTCAGAACGACGTAGGTGCCGACCATTTCGAACGGAATTCTTGCAAGAACCTTGGGACTGTCCGAAGCACGAAGCTCGGCAGTCAAACACAGCATTAGGATCAAGCCAAGCAAGGTTCGCATATACAATTAGTTGGACAGCGCCGTCGGTTTATACATTTCTAGCCAACACCTGTCGTCCGCTTTCGGTCAATCCCTTTTGACAGGATTGTAAATGAATGATTTCCAAAAGTAGCAAAAAAAGTTACGGCTAATAAATCTTCGAAAAAATAGTTACGAAAATCGGCTGCAACTACCGAAAAATACTGTATTTTTGAAATTGTAAATCTGGAAGAATCACTAAAATTCGTAAAGCCATGACCTCAAAACTTGCCAGAGAAATCTACGACACCATCTCCGACTCTTGTGCGGTGGAATTGTACATTGATCTTATCCAGAAAGCGGTGGTTTATGCACACATTCGTGCAGAATGGGCCTTGGCTGATGAAAAAAGCCAAGCCAGCATGCGTGCTTCGCGTACCGTAGCTCACAATGCATTTATTGCTGCAACAGGTGCGATGGCATTGGCCATGGCTGAAAACGATGAATCTTCGTCATGGCGCGAGCATATCGGCAACGACAGGCAGGAATCGGCTGAGTTTGCCTGCTGGATCCATTACCATTTGAGCATGGAGGCGGAATGAAAATTCATCTGCTGGCTTTTCTTTTATTTACACCATTATACCTTTTTGCTGAAACAACGGTAACCATTTCCAACCTTCGTCCCCGCACCGATACCGATGGGCAAATTGTGGATGCGCACGATGGCCGTATCACCCAGTTCAACGGTGTATTTTATTGGTACGGAACGGCTTACGGAAATACTTCAGGCTTTCTAAAGAGCAATTTCTATCAATGCTACAGTTCCACCGACCTGACCAGTTGGAAAAAGGAAAGTCCGCTTCTTAAAAATGCTCCGGCCGGCGTTTATTACCGTCCTCATGTCGTTTACAACGCCAAAACCAAAAAATACATTCTGTGGTACAATTGGTATGCCCAACTTTGGGACGGAAAATTCGGCGTGGCCGTATCGGCAACTCCGACAGGCCCGTTCAAAATCGTGAATTCCGATGTCAAGGTGTTCAACAGTGCCGATGGGGTAGGTGATTTTGGTTTGTTCGTAGATGGCGACGGCACCGCCTATCTGGCCTACAACACCATCAACGGCCACCGAGGCTCGGTGGAGAAACTCAGTGCCGACTACCTTTCGTCCACCCTCGAAAACGGCGGTTTCCTGACGGAAGGTTGTGAGGCAGGCGCGATGTTCAAACGCAACGACAAATACTACTTGCTTACCGACAATACCTGCTGCTTTTGTACGCAGGGTTCAGGCGCCAGAGTGTATGTTTCCAACAGACCTTTGAGTGGATATGAGCAGCGGAACAACATCAACCGCTTCCCCGGAACACCGGCCCCGATGTTGGTGGATGGGGTGCTGAGCCCGAATCTGTACACCACGGTGAGGAAAAATCCCGATGGTGCGTTCACGCCGATTCAGGTCAATTTTCAGGGGGATTCCACGTTCAATACCATCAAGGTGATTCAATTTACGGGAAACCGCAAGGGCGCCTGCGGCGATACGCTTGCCAGCCAAACCCACGAACCGATTCTGGCGCCTTCCTTCGAAGTCCAGTATTGGAAAAATGGGTACTGGATACCGCTCAAAATAACGGAAAAAGCGATGTCCTCATCGGTCTATACGTTGTTGAACCTCCGTTTCGAAACGGTCAAAGCAAGGAGATTGAGGATTCTAACGAGTAAAAGCTATCCTTACAGCCTGATGATCAACGAAATAGAAGTGTCTGACAACCAGCAGATGCTTTCAGGCGGCGCTCAAGCCTTCCTGATTGACCAAGACCCTGAAAAATGCCTGCCTCAGATTCCAGGCCAGCAGACCTACGTCATGCCTTTGCAAACGGTGGACGGTATCCGATACATCTGGATGGCCGACTTGTGGGGTTCAGCCTCCGACAACATAAAGGGTCACGATTACCAGTACTGGGGCGCTCCGCTGGAATTCGACCCGAAGGGCGACATCGAGTCGATGAAGTGGGTGGATACCTGGCGGGTAAAACTGCCTTGAGGTGGTGTTGCATCCTTCAAGAAAAAGTTTTATATTTGCATTCTAATTCTACACCGATATGCTGTATTTTTCATACATGCGAACGACCACAACCCCTTGGGGGGTCTAACTTTTACCACAGTCTGGCAGAAAGGAGTATCGGTGCGTGCTTCCGGCCAAAAGCCTTTTTCAAGGCCACCTTTCCAACAAATCTTTTTTTCTTAATGGCTGAAACGGTGCTTCCATGCACTCGGGGCGTTTGTAGGTCCGACGTTGCAGCCCAATAAAAACCAACACATCGCAGAAAACCACGGATAGCAATTCCGCGCTGCGATTCAAAATTTTAAAAATTATGAAAGTAATGAAATTCGGCGGAACGTCCGTAGGTTCCGTGAACAGCATTCTAACCATCAAACAGATGGTCAGTTCGGCCAGCGAGCCGGTAGTGGTTGTGGTTTCAGCCGTAGGCGGCGTCACCGACCAATTGATTGAGGCCACGAAGCTGGCTACAGCCGGTGATTTGGAGTATCAAAAAGAGTTTCAGGCTATCCGCAGCAGGCACGAAGAGCTGTTGAACGGCCTTTTTGCCGACGAAGACCTGGCAGCCATTCAGTTTGAAATCGATACCATGCTCGATGAACTCGGCAACATCTTCAAAGGTTTGTACCTCATTCAGGATTGCTCCCCCAAAACTTCGGCAGCCATTTTGAGCTACGGGGAACGCATTTCTTCCCATTTCATAGCCAAGTTGCTGAACTCCACACATATTGACTCCCGCGATCTTATCAAAACGGAAGATCAGTTCGGCAAGCATATTGTGGATTTTCAGGAAACTTCCAGACTCATAGCCAAGGCTTTTGGCTCGATACCTCCCATAACTGTAGTGGGCGGCTTTATATCCAGCAACATCCGCACAGGTGAAACTACCAATCTGGGCCGCGGTGGTTCCGACTATACGGCTGCCATCCTGGCTGCCGACCTGAACGCCACGGTGCTTGAAATCTGGACGGATGTGGACGGTTTCATGACGGCCGACCCGCGCGTCATCAACAACGCCTATGTCATTGAACGCCTCACCTTTGTGGAAGCCATGGAACTGTGCACCTTTGGCGCCAAGGTCATTTATCCGCCGACAATTTTCCCGGCCTACAACAAGAACATTCCCATTGTCATCAAAAATACATTCAATCCGGAAGCTCCCGGTACCTTCATTTCCAACGAAAAAAGCAGTGAAGGGAAAGCCATCAAGGGCATCTCCTCCATTTCAGACACGAGCCTGATCACGGTTGAAGGCCTCGGCATGGTGGGTGTGATTGGTGTGAACTACCGAATTTTCAAGGCTTTGGCCCAGTCTGGCATCAGCGTATTTTTGGTTTCGCAAGCTTCTTCCGAGAATTCCACGTCCATCGGGGTGCGCAATGCCGATGCTGATGAGGCCGTCCGCGTGCTGCAGATCGAATTCAAATCGGAAGTGGACAACGGGGAAATCAACAAGATTTTTGCCGAAAAAGACCTTGCCACGGTAGCCATCGTCGGTGAAAACATGAAACGCACGCCAGGTATCGCCGGTAAGCTCTTCGGAACGCTTGGTCGCAACGGGATCAATGTAATAGCCTGTGCGCAAGGAGCTTCCGAAACCAACATTTCCTTCGTGACCAACGTGTCTTCGCTGCGTAAGGCGCTTAACGTCATTCACGACAACTTCTTCCTGTCCGAATATCAAGTGCTGAACATCTTCCTCACCGGTATCGGTACGGTTGGTGGCAGCCTGCTTGACCAGATCAAGCAACAACAACCGCTTCTAATGAAACAGAACGGTCTGAAACTGAACGTGGTGGGTATCGCCGACATCAACAAAGCCATTTTCAACCGCGAAGGCATCGACCTGGGCAACTACCAGGATATGCTGTACAACGAAGGAATTGACACCACTCCCGAATTGCTCAAGCAGGAAATCCTGAACATGAACATCTTCAATTCGGTGTTCGTGGATTGCACGGCTTCTCCGCAAATCGCAGGTCTGTACCGCGAACTGATGGAAAACAATGTTTCCGTCGTGGCGGCCAACAAGATCGCTGCTTCGTCGGAGTACAACAATTACATCGGTTTGAAAAACCTGGCCCGCCAGAAAGGCATCAAATACTTGTTCGAAACGAACGTTGGAGCAGGGCTGCCCATCATCAATACGATCAACAACCTGATCAATTCGGGTGATCGCATTTTGAAGATGGAAGCCGTACTTTCTGGTACGCTGAACTATATTTTCAATACCATCAGTGCCGACATCCCTTTCAGCCAAACTATAAAAATGGCTCAGGAAGCGCGTTATGCCGAACCTGATCCGCGTATTGACCTGAGTGGCAAGGATGTGATCCGCAAGATCCTCATTTTGGCCCGCGAAGCCGGTTACCATTTGGAACAGGAAGATGTGGCCAAAAATCTCTTTGTGCCCGACAAGTATTTTCAGGGTTCGCTTGACGATTTTTGGGCAACCATCGGAGAACTGGATGGCGCATTCGAAGAAAAACGCCAAGTGTTGGCCAGTCAGAACAAGCGCTTTCGATTCGTCGCCAAAATGGAAAATGGCGCTTGCTCGGTCGGTTTGCAGGAAGTTTCTTCCTCCCATCCGTTTTACGATTTGGAAGGCAGCAACAACATCATTTTGATCACGACGGAACGGTATTTGCAGTATCCGATGATGATCAAGGGGTATGGGGCAGGCGCCAGCGTAACAGCAGCCGGGGTTTTCGCCGATATTATATCAATCGCGAATATTAGGTGAAAATCCAATCTGAGCGCACATTGCTGCGTTTTCCCTCGAAAATCAATCCTCACTGTGAAAATCCAATCTGAGCGCACATTGCTGCGTTATCCCTCAAAAATCAATCCTCACGTACGAAAAGTACGCTCCGGTGTGATTTTCTCGCGATGCCTTGCACTGCACGCTCAGATTGAATTTTCCCTCAGTGGGGTTTTTGCCTGAAGAAAAAAAATGAAAAAAGAGAAATGAAATATTTAATAATATTGGGGGATGGGATGGCCGAAGAAGCTATTCCTTCACTAGGAGATAAGTCGCCGATGCAAGTGGCCAACACGCCCTACATGGATTTGTTGGCCTTGAAGGGAAGGAGCGGGATGCTTGCAACGATACCTGAGGGTTTTGCGCCTGGAAGTGAAATTGCAAATATGAGCTTGCTGGGTTATGATGTCCGAACGGATTTTGAAGGACGGGGATCGTTGGAGGCTGCCAGTATCGGTGTGGCAATTCAGCCGGGTGAAATGGCGATGCGTTGCAACATCCTTTGCATTCAGGATGGAAAAATCAAAAACCACTCGGCAGGTCATATTTCCAATGAGGAAGCAGCTGAACTGGTGCATTTTTTGGAGACTGAACTCGGCAATGAACTGGTAAAATTCCATGTGGGGATTTCCTACAGGCATTTGCTGGTGATGAATGGTGGAAGCAAAAAAATTTATTGCACACCACCGCACGATGTGCCGGGAACCCCGTTCAAGGACGTTCTCGTGAAAGCTTTGGTGCCTGAAGGACAAGCGACGGCTGACGAGTTGAACCGATTAATCCTAAAATCCCAGGAACTTCTGGCCAACCACCCGGTGAATTTGAAGCGTATCGCTGAAGGCAAGGATCCCGCCAACAGCATCTGGCCCTGGTCGCCCGGTTACAAGCCGGCCATGAAGACGTTGATGGAACAGTTTCCCAACGTAAAGACTGGTTCAGTGATTTCAGCCGTGGACTTGATTAAGGGCATTGGCATTTATGCGGGCCTCGAATCCATTGAGGTGGAAGGCGTCACTGGCTTGTACAATACGAATTACGAGGGTAAGGCACAAGCCGCTATCAAGGAGTTAAGGAAAAAGGATTTCGTGTTTCTCCATCTGGAAGCCTCCGATGAGGCTGGTCACGAGGGGGATGTGCCCTTGAAAATCAAGACCATCGAGTACCTGGACAGCCGTATCGTGGGCCCCATTTACGAAGAAGTAAAGAGCTGGGACGAACCCGTTACCATCGCGATTCTGCCTGACCATCCTACGTATTGCCGCACCAAAACCCATGTAAACGAACCGGTACCTTTCCTGATTTACCGCCCGGGTGAGGAACCCGACGCCGTGGAAGTCTACGACGAGTTCGCCGCCCGAAAGGGTGTATATGGACTGTTGAAGGACGATGAATTTATAAAAGCAGTTTTAGCACAATGAATTACTATAGCACCAATAAAAAAGTAGAACCCGCTTCCCTGCAGGTGGCCGTCGTGGACGGTCTCGCCAGTGACCGCGGGCTCTTCATGCCAGAACGTATCAACGTACTACCTGCTTCTTTTTTCGACGAAATCCAGGATCTGAGCTTTCAAGAAATGTCCTACAGAGTTGCCGACGCTTTCTTTGGCGAAGACATCGAAGCTGAAACTCTGAAAAAAATAGTATTTGATACCTTGAGTTTTGAAACCCCGTTGGTTCAGGTCAACTCAACTATCTACAGCCTTGAGTTGTTTCACGGCCCGACTTCTGCCTTCAAGGATGTGGGCGGTCGTTTCATGGCCCGACTGCTGGCCTATTTCATTCAGAAACAGGGTCAAAGCCAAGTCAATGTATTGGTGGCCACTTCGGGCGATACCGGTTCTGCCGTGGCCAACGGTTTCCTCGGAGTGGAAGGTATTCACGTTTATGTGTTGTATCCCAAGGGTTTGGTGAGCGAGATTCAGGAAAAGCAGTTTACCACGCTGGGGCAGAATATCACGGCGATTGAAGTAGACGGCACATTCGATGATTGCCAAGCACTGGTCAAGGCTTCCTTCATGGATGCCGACCTGAAGGCGCACATGAATTTGACTTCAGCCAATTCCATCAACGTGGCTCGATTCCTGCCGCAGGCGTTTTACTATTTCAATGCGTATGCTCAGCTGAAACGTTTGGGTAAGGCCAACAACATGGTGGTTTGCGTGCCTAGTGGCAATTTCGGCAACATCACGGCCGGCTTGTTCGGCAAGAGAATGGGACTGCCGGTGAAACATTTCATCGCCTCCAACAACAACAACGATATTTTCTTCGAGTACTTGAAGACGGGCGAATACAAGCCCAGACCTTCGGTTTCGACCATTGCCAACGCCATGGATGTGGGCGATCCGAGCAACTTCGCACGGGTGCTCGATTTGTACGGACATGACCACCAAGCCATTTGTAAAGACATCAGCGGTGCCCGTTATGACGACGCGCAGATTGCTGAAACGGTGAAGAAGGTCTATGACGAAACAGGTTATTTGCTGGATCCTCACGGTGCATGTGGCTACCGCGCCCTCGAAGAGCAATTACTGCCCGGCCAGGTCGGCGTCTTCCTCGAAACTGCCCATCCTGCGAAGTTCAAGGAAACGGTGGAAGCCATTATCGGCGCACCGGTAGAAATTCCGGAACGACTTCAGGCATTTATGAAAGGGGAGAAGCTGTCCATTCCGATGTCGAAGGTTTTTGAAGATTTCAAGGCGTTCTTGCTTAAACATTGAAAAGTTAACTCAATTCAGGAAAAAGCGGTCCGATTGGGCGGCTTTTTTCATTTTGTTGCTTTAACTAATGCCATTAAACTTCATCATACTAGTGATGACCAACAAAATTGTCTAGTACATGAATGCACGCCTTTGTATAGCAGTATTTTCCATGATGCTGTTTAACATTTCTTCCTATGCCCAACACAGCATTCAGGGCAAGATATTGGACAGAAATGACGAAGCTGCCATCGAATCTGCGACCATCCGTTTGCTGAATGAAAAGGATTCCATGTCTATTCAAAGTAATCAAACCAATGCCGACGGTTCCTTCTCACTTGACAAGATAAAAAGTGGAAATTACATCGTGGAAGTACGTTTCATGGGGTATAAAAACGTTTACAGACTGGCCATGTTGACCAACAAGTCCGTCATACTCAAAAATATTTACCTGGAGCGAGTTGATAAGAACTTGGATGAAGTGGAGGTCACCGGAAAGATCGCCCAGATGTCTGTAAAGAATGATACGATCGAATACAACGCTGCCGCATTCAAAACAGCCGAAAATGCTCCGGTGGAAGATTTGTTGAAAAAGTTGCCTGGCGTCGTGGTGGATGAGGACGGCAAAATCACCATTAATGGGGAGGAAATCAAGAAGATCCGCGTCAATGGGAAAAAGTTCTTCGGTGGCAACATTCAAATGGCTACCAAAAATATTCCGGTTGACTTGATTGATAAAATTCAGGTGATCGATCAAAAGTCTCAAATGGCAGAACTGACTGGATTTGAGGATGAAAATACCGAACGGATCATCAATCTGACCTTCAAACCCAATAAAAAAAAGGGTGTTTTTGGAAATGTGACGGCAGGTGGAGGTGTGGACAGGGAAAATGATTTTCGCTACAACAGCAATGCAATCCTGAACATCCTGAATGAAACGGCGGAATCATCCATCATCGGTGGTGCAAACAATGCCAATAAACAGCGGAGTGCCAAAGGAAGGGAAGGCATCGGGGGTGCGAACGGCATCACCGAAACCCAGAACCTTGGATTCAACAATAACACCGAGTTTTCAAAGACTTTAAAAATTGGTGGGGACGGTTCCTACAACCATACATCCAATCTGACGGAGACCTCTTCGGAACGTGAAAGTTGGCTGAGTGGAGTGACCTACAACAACCTCAACGAATCGGGAGTGAGCAGAGAAAACCATCAGGCAAATGTGCGTCTGGAACTGGAATGCAAACTGGATTCGTTCACCACATTGATTGTACAACCGGAGTTGGATTACTCAAAAGGATTCAATACTAGAAACAGCCTGTACGCGTATTTTTCCGACGGCGACAGTATCAGCTGGGGTAAGTCAAACAACAAGGGCGAAAACGATGGAAAAAGCGCCAATCTCAATCTTATTTTCAGTCGCAAATCAAAAGTCAAAAAAGGCAGATCCTTAACGTTCAGTCTGGGTGGATCTTTCAATGATTCAAAGAGTTCAGGTACCAATTATTCGGAGAAAAAGACCCTGGACACGACCGTCGTGGTCGATCAACGAACAGAAACAAGTGCGACTTCAACCAATGTCAACTTTCGGGTTTCGTTCGTGGAACCCTTATGGAATCTGGAGAATTTCCTGGAAGCTTCAGCATCGATGCGGATGAGCAACCGGAATGCCGAGAAATTGCAGTTCAGAAGGGGAGAAAACAATCTTTACAATGAGTTGGATTCGGTTTATAGCAACAGTTTCGAAAATGCATTTTACAACGAAGTGGCTGAATTGAATTTTCGACATCAGGAGCCAAAGTTCAATTACATGATCGGAGCCAAAGTGGAGCCCTCTCAAACTTACAATACCATGTACTATAAGAACGGCTATGTGCTCAACAGGCCGAATAAGGTCATCAATGTGTCTCCGACTGCGACCTACCGCTATGTGTTCGGGAAAAAGAGGTTCGCCCGCCTGGAATATCGCGGCCGAACCAGTCAACCCAGCATCGAGCAGATGCAACCCGTCAAGAACAACAACAACCTGATGCACGAAACCATTGGCAATCCACTGTTGAACCCTTCATTCGAGCATACGTTGCGATTGATGTACAGCAGTTTCGATGCAAAACGGTTCTCCTCGTTCAGTGTCGGGCTGAACGGCTCTTTTACGAAAGACGCCCTCATTACCAACAGCATTTACGACAAAACCGGAAAGCAATACAGCCAAATCATCAATGCTGCGGAAATGCCCTTCAATACGAATGCGAACATCATGTTCAACACCCCTGTCATCAAAAATCGATTGCAATTCAATACGCGCACAGAAATAAGCTTTAATCAACGCTACGGCTATTCCGACAGGGATAGGACGGTTGCTGCGTTCGATGCGGACGGAAATCTGCGATTGGGAAGTTTGAGCAGTACGCAGAACGGCAGTGCCAGTGAAAACCTTTCCCTGACTTTTACAACCGATTTTCTGGAAGTGGGCCTTCGTGGTTCTGTTCGGTATTCCAATACGCAGAACAGCCTGAATGCTAAAAAAAACCAGGAAACCAAGGACTGGACGGGCTCCAGCAATGTGAACCTGCATTTGCCCTTCAACTTGAATATTTCCAGCGATTTAAGTTATACCAATCGGCAAGGGTATTCCGCTTTTGACAGAGACGAATGGGTGTGGAACGCTTCCATCGACAAATCTTTTTTCAGGAATAAGGGAACCTTGTCTCTGCATTTTTACGATATTCTCCAGCAAAAACTTACCATCCGCGAAAACATCGGCGACAACTTCAGACAATTAAATCGATTCAATGCCTTGACATCGTATGTGATGTTGAGTTTTACCTATAAAATCAATCGATTCGGGGGTAGAGTTCGAGGTGTAAAAGGAGGTGGCTAAATTGAACTATTATACTTTGTATGTCAAACTCCCGTTCGGACAAACCGCCACACACTTCAGACATTTGGAGCAGGAATAATTGTCGCCCGATTTCAGTTTCTCAGGTTTGTACAGGCTGAACTTTGCCGGTTCCAACGTGGAGATGTAGCACTCCTTGTCACACTTGCCGCATTTGATGCAGGTGTCGTTATTGACTTTGATTTTGAACAAAGACCATTTGTTTAGAAATCCTGATGCCCAGGCGATTGGACAGCCCACTTTGTGGTACTGGTACATACTGCCGAATTGGGCACTGCCGCCCATGAGGAGTTCCATAACGAAACCGATGGGACACATCCAACGACAAAAGACCTTGCCGAAGATGAATCCGGTGCCGATTCCGAACAGGACGATGTACCAGAGGGAGATGTTGTAATAATGGCTGGCGATGTATACCAGTGCACCCAAAACAGCCAGGATGACGATGCGTTTGGAGATGATGGTTTTGGTGAGTTTCTTCATAAAATGCGCGGTAGTTTTCCAGTTTTGCTCCAAACAGCGTAAATGCCCCAGACTTGTTTCAGCCAATGACCGACGATTGGCATGGGAATCATGATTTCTCGTTTGTCGTCCCTGTAAACGAAAGCGGCTCCGTTGCCCATGTCCATGACACAGAGTATGTTGAGATGCTCTTGATAGCCTTTGAATTCGTGACTTCCTTTTTCGATCTGTAAAATATTGTGTGCCACATTTTTGCCCATTACCTCAGCGATGTGGCCTTGTCTGGCTGTCCATTCAGGGCCTTGGTAGGCCGCCGCATCGCCGATGGCAAAGACGTTCGGGAATTCTTCAACTTGATTAAAATTGTTGATTTTAACGAACCCTGCCTCCGATAACGGCAGGTCAGAATTCTTTAAAACGGCTGAACCCGTTCCGGCAGCGATAAACATCGTCAAGTCGGCCTGCAATTTGCTGCCATCCTCAAAGAGCACACCGTCTTCCACGAATTCCGTAATCTTTTTGCCGAAGCGTTTGTTGATGTGCTGCTCGGCAAACATCTTGTGAAGGACTTTCATGGCCTTTTTTCCCATTCTGGCACCCGGTTCTTCCATCGGAGCGAACATCGTCAACTCAAATTTGTCGCGAAGGCCTTTCTGCTTCAAATAATGGTTTATGTTGAAAATCAATTCAAAACCAGGACCGCCTCGAACTGCCGATTTGTCTTTCGGGTTTCCGCCGAAGCCGATGGCTATTTTCCCACCGCCCTTTCGGACCAGACTGTCCAGTTTGTCCCGCAATTCTACCGCCTGTTGCGGCTTTCCGCAAATGGTGAACGTGTTTTCGATGCCCTTGTGCGGAATCTTGTCGGCACCGATGGCTACGACCAGGTAGTCGTAATGCAACACCTGACCTTCGCAAATAACTTCGTTGAACGAAGCATGAATGCCGGTGACTTTGTCGATGACCAACTTGAACGGATGCTTCTTTTTAATAGCCTTCAAAGGCACTTTCACCTCCTCGAATGTTTTTTTCCGAACCGGTATCCAAATGGAGATGGGATAGACGAACAGATAATCACGGTCGGAAACCAACGTGACGTCCACCAAGCCTGATTTCTGCAATGAAATGGCTGTTTGAACGCCGGCGAAACCGCCGCCCAGGATAACTACTTTTTTCATTGGACGTGACTGATGAGTTTTAGAGCAGTTTGCATAGAATCCTTTTTTTAAAGAAGCAAAGGTAGGTTGTGTCAAACAGGGTTGGAAATGTTTGACCTTGATGTGCATCAACTATTTTGTTGAGATTGGATAGTTTTTTTTATCAAAATGTAGATGGATCTGATGTAAAAAACTACCTAATTAAACAAGTGAAAGATTGTTAAATATCGTCTGAAACCCTTATTCTTGGTCGGTTTTTGCACACTTTAAAATCGACTGTGCATAACATGTTTTATAACATACAAAGTTGCATGAATATAAATAATCCAAACTAGGAATATTTCGTAGAAGAAAGTATTTTTGTGGTTCAATAAAGAAATTTTTCAGTAAATAACCATCGTTTTTCTGATTGGTATATTTGATTTGTATTGAACTGCAATCAACCACTTAAAAATAAATACTATGCCAAACGATCTCGAAGCTCAGGTTCAATTGCTTGAAAAGCAAATGAAGAAATTGCAAGCCAACCAACAAAACGATCAATTATCAATCGTCGTGTTTTCAGGGGATCTCGATAAGGTCCTGGCAGCTATGATTATTGCAACGGGTGCACGTGCCATGGACATGGAGGTGAAACTGTTCTTCACCTTTTGGGCAACCACCATGTTGCGCGACAAGAAGAAAAATGTAAAGGGTAAAGACTTAATATCTAAAATGTTCGGTATGATGCTTCCTAAAGGCAGCAAGCAGCTGAAACTTTCCCAAATGCACATGGCTGGAATGGGAACCGCCATGATTCGGGACTTGATGAAAAAGAAACACGTTGCTTCCCTCGAAGAAATGATAGCCACCGCTGCCGAACTGGGTGTTGAAATTAACATTTGCCAGATGTCCATGGACCTGATGGGTTTCAAGAAGGAAGAAATGATCGATTATCCCCACCTGAAATACGTAGGCGTAGGTTCCTACCTGGCCGACGCCGGTGAAAGTCGCGTACAACTATTCATTTAAAAAATATAGATCATTATGACCAACGAAGAACTGAAAGCCCTGAAAGTAGACCTCTCCATCGATGCCCGCGGAACCGCTTGCCCTGGCCCTCTTTTGGCTGCCAAAAAAGCCATCGGCGAAATTGAATCCGGTGAAATCATGGAGGTGCTTTCTGCTGATGAAGGCACCAAGAGCGACATCCCTCGCTGGTGTGGTAAGATTGGACACGAGTACCTTGGCTTCTACGACGAGGATAGCTTTAGTCGCCTTTTCCTCCGCAAAGAATAGAATTCTTTAATTGAGCGCCAATCTCTGCTGTTTGCTTCGCAGGCCAGTTTCTGCGCTCGGCATAGCCTAAGCAAGCTTAGTCTCTACGCTCGACTATCGAAACTGTTCACTCAACTCTCCTCACGTACGTTAATTACGCTCCGGGAGTTTTCGTAAACAGTGCCTTGACCTTGACGCTCAATTAAAGAATTCTCCCTGCAGTCTCTACATTTACTGTATCAATTTAAATTTTGATACTGGTGATGCGTACACTCTAAATCGAACAAAATCAAGCTATATGAGTACTTCCACCACACCAAAAATATTGGTGTTTTCAACCGACAAGATTTCCGATCCGGGCATCGACCAGGCCGGATTGCGCAAGATTCATTATGCGCCTTCTGTCTATGTGATCAGCATGCCCTGTTCCTCCGGCATCAAAACCCGTTGGATCCTGCGTGCTTTTGAGCAAGGTTTCGACGGAGTGTTCATCGCTGCCGACGGACATGAGTGTTCTTACAGCTCCCGCTGTGCCGACCATACCAATCGGATTGTCGAGGAGGCTCAAGTTGCCATGAAGGCGTTGAATATCAATCCCAAACGCATCCGTATGGCCGCCCTTTGTTCGGTATGTGCAGAACCCTTCATGAACCATATGGAGAATTTTGGTAAAATCTTAGCTGGTCTGGAAGAATGAAAACAACAAAAAAATATGATGCCCTCGTTATCGGCGGTGGCATAGCCGGACAGGAAACCGCGCTCAGTCTGGCCGACATGGGCAAGAAAGTGCTGTTGGTCGAAAAAGGACTCTCCATCGGCGGTAAGATGATCCAGCTCAGCAAGGTGTTTCCGACCTTGGACTGCGCAGCCTGCATCACGACTCCTAAAATGTCTGAAACCGCCCGTCACCCGAACATCACGCTGATGTTGAACAGTGACGTCGAAAGTGTGGAAAAAGTGGACGGCAGTTTTGATGTCCGAATTTCCAAAAATCCCCGTTTTGTGGTTCAGGCCGATTGTACCGGTTGTGGGGAATGTGAAATCGTTTGTCCTGAAGTACGCAGTGACGAATACAACACCCATTTGGCCGGCCGAAAGGTTGCCTATATCCCCTTCAACTTGGCCAATCCGCGTATAGCGACCATTGATAGGATGGGGCATTCCGCTCCTTGCATCAATGAATGTCCGGGCGGTGTGAAGCCATATGGTTACATTACGTTGTCTCGCAACGGGCAATATGAGGAAGCGATGAAATTGCATCTTGAAGACATCCCTTTCCCTGGAAGTTTGGGCCGTGCCTGCTATGCTCCTTGCGAAGGCGCCTGTACCCGTGCCGGATTGGAAGCTGGGGTGGATATCCGCCGCATCAAACGCCATTTCGCCGATTGGTATTACGAAAAATACCCAGAAGCTCCCGCTGTGGAAACCGCCCCCAAAACCGGCAAAAAAGTTGCCGTCATTGGTTCCGGCCCTTCTGGTTTGACCTGCGCTTATCATTTGGCATTGAAGGGCCACGAAGTCAAGATATTTGAAGCTGCTCCCGGTGCCGGTGGCATGCTGAAACTGGCATTGCCGGAATACCGTGCACCGAAAGATGTGGTGGACCGTGATATCCAGAACGTCACTGTTTTGGGCGTCGAAATTGAACTGAACCACCAAGTAACGGATTTGGCTGCCCTGAAAGAACAAGGTTTCGACCTCGTATTCATCGGTGTAGGAACACACGTCAGCGTCAAGACCAATGCTCCGGGATCCGAGTTGAAGAACATCATTGGTTGTATGGAATTCCTCCGCGAATCCAACATCGGTAAAAAGGAAGACCTCACCGGTAAGAAAGTCATGGTCATCGGCGGTGGAAACACGGCCATCGATGCTGCCCGTACGTCACTGAGGCTGGGTGCTTCCTCCGTAAAAGTCGTTTACCGTAGAAGTCGCGAGGAAATGCCTTGCTTCGCTCCTGAAATTAAGGAAGCCGAGGAAGAAGGCGTTGAAATCGTCGTACTCCGCAATCCGGTCGAATATTTCGGAGAAAACGGCTCTATCAAAAAAGTTAAGCTGTCCAAGATGCAGTTGGGAGAAACCGATGCCAGTGGACGACGCAGTTCCGAGCCTGTCAAGGGTTCAGAATACCTTGAAGACGTCGATTACGTCATCGAAGCTGTCGGTTTGAAACCCACGACCGCACCTTTTGTCGGTCAAGTCGAACTGAATAAGAACGGTACGGTCAAGGCCGATCCAAAAACCTTGCAGACCTCTGTTGATTACATATTTGCCGGAGGTGACTCCACCACTGGTGCCACCACGCTGATCGAAGCCGCCGGACAAGGCAAGAAGGCTGCGTTCTACATGGACAAACTGTTGCGTGGTTTGGATATGTTGGATTTCGTAGACGGTGACAAATTGCCTGCCGTTGACAAGACCAAAGTGCTTTCCACGTTCAAAGGCCCGTTCCGTCAACCCGTGGCCCCACAGCACATGCCGTTGGCAGCTAGGAGAACCAGTTGGGAAGAAGTCGAAAAAACATACACTGAAGAAGAACTGAAGGCTTCAACCGACCGTTGCCTGGATTGCAGCAATTGCCGTGAATGCCACCAATGTGCCAACGTTTGTCCGTCCAACGCCATCGATTTCAGCCAAAAGAAAATAACCTTGGAAGCCAGTGTCGGTTCCGTTGTCATAGCCACCGGTTACCAATTGTTCCCGCCACAGGGCAAACCCGAATACGGATACGATAAGTACCCCAACGTGGTTGATTCCCTGCAAATGGACCGACTTATCGCACCGACACGTCCGTACAATAATTTGTTGAGACCAGGTGACGGAAAAGTCCCCGACAATATTGCCTACGTGTTATGCACCGGTTCCAGGGATTCCTCCATTGAGAATACCGGTTGCGGCAGCGATTGCGCCAACAACCCCATTTGCTCGCAGATTTGCTGCATGTACTCCATCAAGCAGGCACAGTTGCTGATGGGAGCGCTACCTATGGCCGACATCACCATTTATTATATGGATATCCGCGCCTTCGGTAAGGGTTACGAAGAATTCTTCATGCAGTCCAAATCGATGGGTGTGAACTTTGTCAAAGGCAAAGTGGCCAAAATCCGCGAGAACGAAAACGGCAACGGCGACTTGATCTTGCGTTACGAAGACGTGACCAAGGGCGTCGTCAAGGAAGCCAAACACGACATGGTGGTGCTTTCCACCGGTGTAGTTCCAAACAAACACGTTCCTGAAATGTTCCCCAAACAGAAACTCGAACTCGACCGTTTCAACTTTGTCAAGCAGACGGACGAACTCGTCAGCCCGGCATTGACCAGCATCCCAGGCGTATTCGTAGCCGGTGCCGTCTCAGGTCCTAAGGACATTCCCGATTCCATCCTGTCTGCCGGTTGTGCCGCCACCGAAGTGGCTGCCTATCTGACCCAAAATACAGTAATATTATGAAGAACAGAATAGGCGTATACATTTGCCATTGCGGCGGCAACATCTCCGATTACGTGGATGTGGAGCAACTCGGTAAAATGTTCTCCAAAGAAGAGAACGTACAGATTTCCAAGGACGTCATGTTTGCCTGTGCCGACTCCAATCAGATCGACATGGTCAACGACATCAAAGAGAAGAAATTGGATGCCATCGTGGTGGCTTCCTGCTCTCCGAAACTGCACTTGCATACCTTCAAGGGTGTTGCTGCCCGTGCAGGGCTGAACCCCATGAACTATGTTCAGGTGAACATCCGCGAACAATGTTCCTGGCCGCATTCCGACCATCCCCGCGAAGCCACCGTTAAGGCTGCCGGGCTGATCCGTGCAGGCATCAACCGCGTTTCCTTTTCCGAATCCCTCGAAAATATTGAAGTGCCGGTCAAAAAAGCAGCTTTGGTCATCGGTGCCGGTGTTTCCGGCATGAAGGCCGCCATTGACTTGTCCAGACTCGGCAACGATGTGTTCCTCATCGAGCAGGAATTCAACGTGGGCGGGCAGATTGCAGGAAAGAGCAAAGTGTTCATGAGCGGCCAATCCGGTAAGGAAATCATCGAAAAACTGTATCAGGAAATCCGTTCCAAGGAGAATATCACCTTGTTTACCGGCGCCACCCTCGAAAAGGTTTCAGGCAGCTTGGGTAATTTCAATGTCGAAATCAAGGTTCGTCCGCACGAAACGCTGACCAATACTGGGCTTCCTAAGACTGGTAAGAAATTCGATCCGACCAACCTGAAGACGCTGCAAGTGGACGAAAAAGGCGACCGCTTGGCTTTCCTGGTGGGCTCCATTCTCGTTGCTACCGGTTTCGACCATTACAAGCCTGCTGAAGGCGAATTTGGTTACAAGACTTTGCCCAATGTGGTGACTTTGCCCGAATTTACTAAATTAATGGATTCAGCCAAGGATAAACTTGTTTTTGAAGGCAAGACCATCAAGAGCGTCGGCTTCATCTATTGCGTCGGCAGCCGCCAGACCAAGGGTGAAAACAAATATTGCTCCCGGCAGTGCTGCACGGCCACCATTCATACGTCGTTGCAGCTGAAGGAGAAGTTCAGCGACATCCAGACGTATCATTTTTACAGGGATATACGTACTTACGGTAAACAGGAAATTCTGTACGAACAGTCCTCCAAGCAAGGCGACCTCTACTTCAAATATGAGGAAAAGGAAATGCCGGAAGTTTATACCGAAGGCAAGACTACGCTGATCAAAGTCAAGGATTACCTCACCGCCAAAAAGGAAATTGAAGCGCCCGTTGATTTGGTCGTTTTGGTGACTGGCATGGTAGCCAGGGCGGATGCAGTCAAGATTTCAGAACACCTGAAAATTCCCATCGGCAGCGACAAGTTCTTCAATGAAATCCATCCCAAGTTGAAACCCGTGGAAACTGTCATTAAAGGCGTTTATATAGGTGGTTCCTGCCAGGGTCCCAAGAACATCAGCGAATCCGTGCAGTCCACACTGGCTGCCACGGCCAAGATGAACGCCTTGCTGCAGAGCGGTTCGGTTTCAGTCGATCCAATCGTGGCTAGCGTCAACCCTTCAGATTGTACGTGGTGTGGCAAATGTGCCGAAGTGTGTGATTATGGAGCATTGAAGGAAGTGGAAGATGCCAGCGGTAAGCACATCGCCGTGGTGAACAAGGGCGTTTGTACCGGTTGCGGCATCTGCGCTCCGATTTGTCCCGAAAATGCCATCGAAGTAGCACAATACACCGACCACGAAATCGAAGCCATGATCGATGGATTCATGACCGACTTCGAAATCAAGGATCGTGTAAAATCCACTGATGACCAGGTTGATGAAGGCGCCACCCACATGAAGGAATATCCCCAAGTCTGGAAGGAAATCCTGGCCGGCATCAAGGATGAGAAAAACACCATTCCTGAAATCGCCGCCAATGCTGGCCTGAGTGCCGACCTAGTGACCTGGCACCTGATGACGATGAACCGCTACGCCATCGTGGTGGCCGACGGCACCGACGAAGATCAGCAATATTATTACTACAAGAAAAAACACTAACCCATGGCTAGAATCAATCCAAAATTTGCCACCGAACTCGCCAAATACGGGGATAAGGACTTCAATGCCTGCTTCAACTGCGGCAATTGCACCGCCATTTGTTCCCTGTCAACCGCCGAGAGCTCCTTTCCGCGCGAAATGGTCCGTTATTCGACCCTGGGTCTGGAAGACGAAATCAAAGCTTCGCTGAAACCTTGGCAATGCTACTATTGCGGCGAATGTACCGCCAACTGCCCCCGCCAAGCCGATCCGGGCGAACTGATGATGTCCCTTCGCCGCTGGCTCACTGCCCAATACGACTGGACCGGCCTTTCCGGTTTGCTCTACAAATCATTGACGTTGACTTGGGTGGCCATGATTGCCGTTCTCGCCGGTGTCATTGGTTTTGCATACTCCGTCAATTTCGAGCTTTCAACGATGCTGGAATTCGGCCATTGGTTTGAGTTCATCGCCATCGCCACGGTGGGAGTGACCATCCTGGCTCCAAACATTGCACGGATGTGGTACTTTACCATTCTGAAACCCAAAGTCAAGGTGCCCATCAAAAAGTACGTAACCTCCTTGGGAGAACTCTTCGTCCATATGTTCACGCAAAAACGTGCCCTGGGCTGTGACGACAACCAGTTCCGCTGGTTCGAACACTTCGTACTGGTGCTGGCGTACTTGTCGCTGCTGTTCACCACGGTGTTCCTGAACTGGTTCCATACTGAATACTTGTTCGTCCATATTCTCGGTTATGTGCTGAGCGGAATCATTTTCGTAGTGACCTTCGACTTCGTCCGTCACCGCATCAAGAAAAACAAGGCTGTCGCCAAAAAGTCTCAACCTTCGGACTGGTTCTTCGTGGTCTGGCTGTTCCTGATGGGCATATCAGCCTTTATGGTGCGCATTTTCATCGATTTTGACGTGCTGGAAGCCAACAAATGGATATTCCTGTTGCACCTCACAGTGCTGGCTCAATGGGCCATTCTCATTGTACCGTTCGGCAAATGGACACACTTCCTATACCGTTCATTCGCGATGTATTTTGATAAGCTGAAAGCATAATAGTACCTAACAACAATAATAGTCCCCGATAATATTCAAAATATTTCGGGGATTTTTTGTTGCATTTATTCAGTTTCAATATTCAAAGCGCCATCCAATAGTGCAGTTTCTGTTTTATTTTAGAAGTCCATACAAAAAAGGATCACAAAATGCAAACAAATCTGTTTGCATTTCATATCTTTGCAACATGATGATAAAACACAGTATTGACACCTATAAGGGAATTCAACCTGGTAAGGTTATTAACCAACGACTGAAACAACTCCATCTAAGCCAACGTGCCTTTGCCCGCACCATTAACGAGCATAGTCAATCGATTAATGCCATCATCATGGGACGCAGATCTTTTACTACCGAACTTTCGATAAAAATCGAAAGAGCGCTCGGTTATGAAGAAGGCTTTTTACTTGCTTTGCAAGCATATTACAATGTTGCCGAATATAAGCGTAACGAGGCCAATTCCTCCCTAAATGGTGTGCCAAATATCCGGAAGTCTATTTTTTGGGATTCAAACTTTGATGCCATTGATTGGGGTCGTTATCGGAACGCTGTTATTCAAAGGGTCTTAGAGAGAGGGAATGAAGCGGAAAAAATTGAAATTGCCCGCTTTTATGGAATCGATCATTTAGAAATGAAAGATTTTGAGCCCCAGAATAGTTATCGAATTCGAACGAATACAAAGTGAAATGGAACAGGTCAAATTGTATTACAATACTGTTACGCCACTTTTGAAAGAAACACTCTTCGAATTGATGGAAGAACCCCTTTTTGCACCGTTTCGGCTGGTTGGCGGTACGAATTTAAGTCTTAGGTACGGACATCGGCTCTCCATTGACATTGATCTATTTACGGACTCAGCATACGATAGTCTTGACTTCATGGTAATTGAATCCTATCTTCGCTCGAGGTACCCCTACTATGATTGTAATGACAAAGGTTCAATTGTTGGCATGGGACGAAGCTATTATGTTGGCAACTCTCCAATTGACTCCGTGAAAATCGATTTGATGTACGCCGATCCATTTATTCAAGATGTAGAAATGCTTGATGGTTTGCGGATGGCATCTGTTGATGACATCATTGCCATGAAAATGAATGTTGTATCTCGTGGAGGAAGGAAAAAAGATTTTTGGGATTTGCATTTATTACTCAACCATTACGATCTTCCACAAATGTTTGCCCTACATGAAAAACGATATGAATGGGAACATGACTCCGTTCAACTTCTTCAAATGTTTACTGATTTTATTATCGCCAATGAAATGCCTGATCCAATTTGCCTCCTTGGAAAAGATTGGGATTATATCAAACTTGATATGATAGAAGCAGCAACAGGTGTTGCGGGGCAGACTGATTGACTGGCCATAAACGAAATAGCCCGTAAGACCAGGATCTGCGGGTTATTTAATTTGAGCGAGTTCCTTAGTTGATTTTCGTCACAAACTCATCCATGCAGTTCGAGCGATAAACATTTTCTTTTCATGACTACTCGTTTTGCTTGGCATTGCCAATAAAGCATTTTAGGGATTTTTTTAATACATTTATTTCATTAATTTTACGTGAAATATAAACCTTGATTCATGTACCAATTCACACTCAAAACTTACCAGCGATTCTTGCATTTTCTGAAGAAACCAGATGACCGTTCGTTCGCACGGTTGGGACTTTCCTTCAAACTTAAAACATTATTTAGTTTGCTATTGCTGAATGTAGTGCTTGCAAGTATCTGGATGGTAGGCTTCCATTTGTTAGGGGGGACTCATTTGGAGAATCTGAATGTAGTATTTGGGCGGATGCCCTATTGGACGACGGTGCTTTTGGGTGTCGTACTTGGTCCGTTTTTGGAAGAATTTATTTTCAGGTTTCCAATGAAGTACAGCCGAAATTATCTGCTTCAATTCCTGATTGCCATGGTCGCCTTATTCGCACCGGCGGAATCAAAGTCGGACATATATACCATTGCCCGAAAGCTATGGAAACGCTTTTTCTGGGTGTTCTTTTACCTGATTACCTCCGTCTTTGCCTTCGCGCATATTTACAATTACGTGGATGCCAGGCATTTACTTCTTTGGTCTCCCTTATTGACCATGGTTCAGTTCATAGGCGGTCTGATTATGGGTTACATTCGGGTACGGTTCGGATTCCTATGGGGATGGTATTATCACGCCATCTACAATTTGTTGTTTTTTTCACTGGCTTTCCTGCCTAGTGGGCAAAAACAAATATACTATAAGCCCTATCACCCTAAACCAGTAAGTACGTATGCACTGACTATCGGAAATCCTAAGATGAAGTCCTATCAGTTTGATTGTGCAGATTATAAACTGTCAATTAAGAAATCAACTGCAAAGAAAACCACTTTCACCGACTATTACGGCGTGACACCTTCTCGTATCTATTTCGAACAGTGTAAAGTCGAATTGATTATGAAAACATTATCCCCCGACCGAATCACGATCAATGATCCCGACAGCCTGCGGTTCGACATTGAATTACTAGTGAAACATACGGAAAAAAATCCGGAGAAAGGCAGAGGTATCCTTATTCGCGAATTGACCAAGACGCTTTTATTAAATAAAAAAATCAACTAAAAAACAACGCATGCATAAACGCATTTACCCGCTATTTTCAGTAATCTGCCTAGTCGTTTTCCTTCTAGCTGCATGCGATCATTCAGCGTTGGAAACAGAGCCGAAAATAGCAATTAAGCCTGACTCTTTAGTTATTGAGAATCTTAGTTGGATTTCTTATGGATTGACTGTAACGTACAATGATGTTGTACTCGACACTTCAGAAGTGTATTGGGAATCCCGCAATCAAGGGGTTGCAACAGTGGATCTCAGACGTGGGTATGTGACAGGCGTTGGAGCAGGAGAAACTGAAATTGTAGCCACGCTCGTTAATGGTTTGGGCTTTGCGACTTGTAAAGTGACTGTATTTCAGACTAATGGCTACAAATATCGTCTGATTTTGAAAGATAAGGGAACATCTGGTTTTTCTGTTGCCAGGCCCGAGGAGTTCCTTTCTTCAAAAGCCATAGAAAGAAGAAACAAACAAAACATACCTATTGATGAAACAGATTTGCCGATTTCAACGGAATATTTAAAAGAAATCGAACAAGTTGGCGGTGTCATCGTAGCCAAAAGTAAATGGTTAAAAACGGTCACCATCCATTGCTCGGATGAATTTTTGATCGATACATACAAAGCACTGCCTTTTGTTGAAGATGTAGTCATGGTGTGGGTGGGAAAAAGAAACGCTGTACCATCCTCGAATTTGAATGCTGTCAGAACTAGCGCAAAAGCTGTGAATAATGCAACAGTTATTGATTCAACCTATTATGGGTCAGCATGGAACAATATCAATCTACATAAAGGACAAGTCTTGCATGAGCTAGGGTACAAAGGTGCCGGGATGGACATTGCAATAATTGACGAGGGCTTTATCAACTTAATGAATAACCCAACATTGGACAATATAAACATTAAGGGTGCGAAGTCCTTTATTTACAAGAATTCAGACCCTTATGCCACAGATAGTCACGGCGTTTGGACCCTATCGTGCATGGCAACTAATAAACCTGGGTATTATGTAGGAACTGCTCCTGAAGCCAATTACTGGCTTTTACGTACCGAAGTCGTTTCATCCGAATATCCGGTTGAAGAGGATTATTGGGTAGCTGCAGCGGAATTTGCTGATAGTGTTGGTGTTGATGTCGTAAATACGTCGTTGTCTTATTTTTATCATGACGGTATTACGTTCAATTACAAATGGCAAGATATGGATGGTAATACGGCATTTGCAAGCCGAGGAGCCAATATGGCAGCGGCAAAAGGTATCTTTATCGTAAGTAGTGCTGGTAATCATGCAAGCTGGGTCGGTGCACCCGGTGATTCACCCAACGTTTTGGCTGTAGGGTCTGTCAATAAATTTGGTAAAATTGATGATTTCAGTTCCTATGGAATGACGGTGGACGGGCGGATGAAACCCGACGTTGTAGCTTTGGGTGAAGGCGTTTATGTCATAAATACAGACGGTAAATTAAGCTTTAGAAGTGGTACTTCCTATTCAAGCCCAATCATTTGTGGTTTGGCAGCATGCCTTTGGCAAGCTTTTCCGCAGTTGACCAATAAGGAACTAATGAACATTATCAGGAAATCAGCTGATAAATACGACAACCCGGTATTACCCTATGGATATGGTATTCCCGACATGCAAAAAGCAATACAAATAACTCAAGAGTAATCGTCTGATCCACCAAAACTTAGTTGATTTCCGTCACAAATTCATCCTTGGGTTTTCTGACCTTTTTCATGCTGACCAACCAGTCGCCTTCGGCATCACGGTAGCCCAAAGGCAACAGGAGTACACTCTTCAGCCCAGTTAAACCAAGATTAAGCAGTTCGTCCAATTTCGCATTGTCGAAACCTTCCATTGGTGTGCTGTCGACTTTGAGTTCAGCAGCCTGAGCCAAAGCCAAACCCAATCCAATATAAGCCTGACGGGCGGTATGATCAAAGTTCTCTTCGGCAGTTTGGGGCAAATACTTGGATTTAAGACGCTCGGTGTACGCGTTGAATCGATCGGCAGGTTGTTCGCGTTCTGAAGTAATGTAGTCGTACATCGTAACAATCCGATCTTTGGTATAACGGTCCCAGGCGACAAAGACCAGCAGGTGGGAGCAGTCGGCTACGATTTGTTGGCCGGAAGCAATGGGCACAATTTTGTCTTTCAGCTCCTGGTTGGTTATGACTATCAATCGGAATTGTTGCAAACCTGAAGAGGTAGGTGTCAGCCGAATGGCTTCGACAATTTTATCAACATTCTCTTGTGAAACCTTTTTGGTCGCATCGTATTTTTTGGTCGCGTAGCGCCACTTCAAGTGATCTAATAAACTCATAATCATTCTAGATTTTTACGTACAGATTTCAAAAATGCCTGCATTTTCACAGCATCCTTTTCTTTAACGATGTCGTGCAGCATGCTTAGTTTGCCCATAATCTTCTCAATCTGTTCGGGTGCAAACGGATTGAACAAAATTTCCTGCAACAGGTAATCGTCTTCGGACATAAGTCCTTGTGCAATGGCCATGTGCCTTTTAAAAGTGGTGCCCGGCGCTTCCTGATGACGCATCACCGAACCGAACACGAGCGTGGAAGCAAAAGGAATGGATAAGGAATACGCCGTCGTCTGGTCGTGCTTTTCGAACGTGTATTCGAAAATATTCAAATGCAGCGTGCTGTACACATCCTTGAAGAACGCTTTCCCCAGAAAATCCGATTCCTTGATGATGATGGCACTTTGGGTGCTCAGATCACTAAGGCTTGCAAAAGTCGGGCCAAACATCGGATGGGTCGAAACAAAGCGGAAACCGCATTCGGCGTAAAATTCCTTTAATCCTGATTTGACCGAGGCAATATCTGAAAGAATGCAAGAAGCAGGTAAATACGGTATCACCATTTGGAACGCTTCAATCGTGTACTTGATGGTCACGGCGTTGATGAGCAGTTCAGGCTCGAAGTCGCGAACTTCCTCCAAATCCGTCGTACGGATGGCGTTATAAACGAAACGCAATTGCTTGGGATCTGTGTCGAACAGGCAGACCTCGTGATGGAAACTCAACGCGTCCCCAAAGAATCGGCCCATTTTCCCAGCCCCGATGATTAAAATTTTCATTTGTTAATTATTAGAAGTTGCTGTCTTACCGACTCCTCGTGGATCGCCTCAAGGACTTTTTGCATGCAATCCCCGTCAATGCCGAAATTCTCAGCCTGTTTGATGCGGCCTTCCAGAATTTCGCTGTAACGCGAAGCCTGCAACACCTGCATGTTGTGTTCCTTCTTGAACGTGCCGATCTCGCGTGAAACACGCATGCGCTTCGAAAGCAGTTCCACCAGTTGGTCGTCCAATTCATCGATTTGTTTGCGCAATTCCGTCAGGCTTTCGGTGGTTTGCATTTCGCCTTCGCGGATCACCAGCATGTTCAGGATGTAATCCAGAATGTCCGGCGTCACCTGCTGGTCCTTGTCACTCCAGGCGCAGTCGGGGTCGCAGTGCGATTCGATGATGAGGCCGTCGTAGTTTAGGTCCATGGCCTGTTGGGCCAACGGAGCGATCAGTTCACGCTTTCCACCGATGTGGCTGGGGTCGCAAATAATCGGCAAATTCGGGAACCTACGGCGCATCTCGATGGGAATGTGCCATTGTGGCAGGTTCCTGTAAATCTTTTTATCGGCTGAACTGAACCCGCGGTGAATCACGCCGAGCTTGCGGATGCCCGCATTGTACAAGCGTTCCAGCGCACCGATCCAGAGTTCCAAGTCAGGGTTTACCGGATTCTTGATCAAAATCGGTTTTTCGCAACCTTCCAGCGCGTCCGCTATTTCCTGCATGGCGAAGGGGTTGGTCGTAGTGCGGGCACCGATCCAGAGGATGTCGACACCATATTTGATGGCTTCAGAAACATGTTTGGCCGTTGCCACCTCGGTAGCGGTGTACATGCCGTATTCCTTCTGAACCCGTTGCAACCATTTCAGCCCCTCGGAACCGATGCCTTCGAAGGCACCTGGACGTGTGCGGGGTTTCCAGATGCCGGCGCGGAACATCTTGATGCCGCGGTCGTGCAGTTGTTTGGCGGTTGTCATGACTTGTTCTTCTGTTTCCGCGCTGCAGGGGCCGGCAATGACCCAGGGGCGTTTGGCATCGATGCCGGGAAGCAGGATGGATTCGAATTCCATTTTTTCCATTATTATTGTCGTTTTACTAAATTCGTAGAATCAATTCGGTCGTTTTGCATGACTCGGCATAGCCGACTCTTTACTCGCTACTTAAAACGTTTGTTTAATGCGTTCCAGAGCTTCCGTTAGGTTCTTTTCGGTACAGCAGAGGGAAAGCCTGATGTAGCGGTTTCCGTTGCTGCCGAAAATGAATCCAGGCGTGATGAAGACGTTGGCTTCGTACAATACTTTGTCGGCGATTTCACCGGCATCGGTGGCGGTTTCGGGAATGCGTCCCCAAAGGAACATGCCCGATTGTTTGGGATCCCAGGTGCAACCCAGGGCTTTTAAAATATCTTCAGCGATGACACGGCGACGGGCATAAACCTCGTTCATGCCTGCATACCATTCAGGTCCAGCCTTCAGCGCCAGAGCAGCAGCTTTAAGCATTGGACGGAACTGGCCTGAATCCACATTGGTTTTTACCTTATTGATCCATTCCTTGAACGTCTTGTTGGTGGCCAGCATGCCGATGCGCCAACCCGGCATGTTGTGCGATTTGCTCATCGAGTTCAGCTCGATGCAGATGTCTTTGGCACCGGGCACCGACAAAATGCTCAGGTACTCGGTGCTCAGGATGAAACTGTAGGGATTGTCGTTGCAAATCACGATGTGGTGCTTCTTGCCGAAAGCCACCAGCTTCTCAAATAGAGTTTTCGAGGCACGGCCGCCGGTCGGCATGTTGGGATAGTTCACCCACATCAGTTTCACATTTGAGAGATCCATTTTTTCAAGCGCCTCGAAATCAGGGTGCCAACTGTTGGTTTCATCCAGGTCGTAAGTGTGGATTTCAGCCTGCACCAGATTACTTACGGAAGTGTAGGTCGGATAGCCGGGGTTCGGAACCAGTACACCGTCGCCCGGATTCAGGAACGCCATGGAAATGTGCATGATGCCTTCTTTGGAACCGATCAGCGGCAGAATTTCCGTCTTGGGATCCAGCTCCACATCGAACCAATGTTTGTACCAGTTGGCGAAACCGTTGTACAAATCGGGAATACCGTTCGTACAATAGCCGTGTGCGTCGGGACGAGCGGCGTCCGAGGCCAGCGCTTCAATGGTTTCTAGAGAAGGTGGCAGGTCGGGACTTCCAATGCCCAGGCTGATGATGTTTTTGCCTGCAGCGTTCAGGTCGGCCACTTCCTTGAGTTTCTTCGAAAAATAGTATTCGGAGACGTTGTCGAGCCGTTTGGCGGGTTGTATCTCTTTCATTTGCTTATACTTGTTGTTGACTGGAGGGATATTCGCCTAAAATACGGAGATTTCTTGTCAGAGGACGAATGGCGTCCAGGCTCTGTTTGAACTTGAGGTAATCCACAAAGGTCAGGTCGATGAAGAACAGGTATTCCCATTCGTGCCCCATGATGGGGAGCGACTGGATCTTGGTCAAGTTGTTCTTATAGAAAGACAACACTGAAAGCACCTGTGACAGAGCACCTTCCTCGTGGTGGGTGGTGAAAACCATCGAAGCTTTGTTGATATTGGCCTGTTGCGTGTATTGCTCTGCAGCCCATCGATCTGCAATGATGAGGAATCGCGTGAAGTTGCGCTTATTGGTTTCAATGCCTTTTTGCAGAATGTCGAGCCCGTAGATCTGAGTGGCATATTCGCTGCAAATGGCAGCGCGACCTGTTATTTGCTTCGCTTGGATTTCCTTGGCACTCAAAGCCGTATCTTCCTTTTCGACCGCTTTCCAATCGGGATGCTCTTCCAGGAAGTCGGTGCATTGCATCAACGCGATGGGATGGGAGTGCACTTCCTGAATGTCTTCCATTTTCTGTCCGGGCAAAACGGCCAGGCAATGGCTAATGCGCAGTTTGAACTCACCAATGATGCTGGTTTCGCTTTCGCGGAGCAAATTATGGTTCGAGAGCAAGCTTCCAGCAATGGTGTTTTCGATGGCAATGATACCAAACGAGGAAGTTCCTTTCCGAATACTGCTGAACACGTCCTTGAAGGTCAGGCAATCGATGGTTTCAATTTTTTCTCCATCGAAAAATTTTCTGGCGGCAATATCGTGAAAAGCACCGGAGATACCTTGGATCGCTACTCGTTTCATAGTTGATTCGTTTATCGCGTTCAAAAACGCAGGATTAAAAGATTCTTTTCTTCGAAAAAGTCGTTTTTCGTGACTCGGCAAAGTCAAACAAGTTTGCCTCTGCTCTCACTACTTAATACGTTGGTTTATACAACCGTTTAGTATGTAACTTTTAATTATGAAAAAAGGTCCCGCCAATTGCTTAGCGGGACCTTTTTGTTATTTTTTATCTGTTTGATTATGCACACAAAATCCCGCTCTTACTGTTGCTAAAGTAAAAGTAAAAATAAAAGTATGCAAAACCATTTTTAATCATCTCGAATTGTATTTCGGAGGCAAAAGTACGATTTTATTTGAAAAAAACCGTAATTACGATCATTTTTCTAAAAAAAGTCACTAAAAATTGTCATCCCGTAGTCGAAACAGCCTTTCGGTGATGGGTTCAGTCCAATTTCTCATAAAGATAAACCTGTTTTCGAAGATCAGTTCAGACAATTGAATATTTTAATGGCTTCAGAACCTATACCTCAACGTTGCTCTAAAACCTATATGCAACCGATTGGTACCACCAAGGTCCCAATTATGAATGGAAAATAACGGGTTGTTGGTTGTCGTCCTGTTCCAAACTACCGAAGGCCCTGCCAGGAAGTCCAGATTTTCCATAAAGGCATGACCGAATTGGAGTCCAAGGCTTGTAATCTGTTGGAAATCATCAGAAAGGACAGTTTGCGAAATCAGTTCCGGATTGAAAAACACTTCTTCATTCATCGGAATAATCGAGCCGACCCCAAAGCCGATGGCCCATGGATCGACTAGGTTTGGATTGTACGAAATCGAAGGAAATGTATAAAATTTGTCCATGCCGATTTTGTAAGAAGCATTGTAGGGATACATTTCATTGAAGCTGAACTCAAAAGCCTGGTAACCACCATGTTTGACAAAGGATAAAAGGCCGATCGGAACCCCATGGTTCACCGTTTCCACATTATTGATGACGCCAAGTTGAAGCCCAGTTAAAAGGCGGGTGACGTTGACGATTCCGACTTGTACACCAATGATTCGTTCGACACCGTTGATGATTCCCAACTGAAACCCTTTCAGATTTTGGGTAGCATTGATGAGGCCGACCTGAAAACCTTCCAGCTTTTCGACTGCGTTGATGATACCAATTTGATTACCTTGCATCTTACCACCAATGGCATTGATAATGCCGACCTGAAAGCCTTGGGTATTGTCTCCGACGGTATTGATTAAGCCGACCTGAAGGCCCCGCTGATCATCTCCGGTCGTATTTACTAATGCCACCTGAATGCCATCCATTTTGTCACCGACCGTGTTAACTAAGCCGATTTGAGTTCCTGACAGATTTCCGGTGTTGGTGTTGATTAATCCCACATGAATGCTTTTTTGGTCACCATGCGCCGTATTCACAAAGCCAATAAGTGGCAGGTTGCTTCTATCAGGAACCTCATTGTAGCCAAACGTATAGATCAGTTTGCCGGAACCCTGCGCCAGGATAATGGACTGAAATAGAATCAGAAGAACAGAAAGTAACGCGATTTTCTTCATGGCGGTATGTGTTTTTAAAGGTATGACGGTTGAAAGCCCAAAATTGTTTCATAAACACGCTTTTTTACTTCCTCCGCGGTTGGGTTCAGTTCTTGGGCTGTGAAATTGGAGTTCAATGCATCGATCCGTTCATAAACCATGAGGTACAGATTGAAAATGATGTCCAGACTCAACTGGGAACGCGGACACAAACAGGGCCGGATTTCTTGGATGATGTCGAAGGTTTTCTGGCGGAATTCGTCGGCCACCACCAAGTACTCGCGGATCATATTGCGGAAACCAGGCTCAATGGCTGCCCCGTGCGCCATGGCATCCAACTGAAGGCGATTTAGACCGTTTTTGGCAACCAAATCGTCCGCAAAATAATTCAGGTGGTTGAACTGATCTTTCTGGAAATCACGGATGATGTGCACCAGATAACTGAACACTGCGCAGGCTCGAGCCGCTTTTTGAACATCAAAGACAGGAGCGCTGTACTGTCCGTTTTCCCCGTTCAGCCCGCATAAATGGACAAAAATCGCTGCAGGAGCCACCGACGCTCCTTCTGCATAATCCAGGAAGGTTTGCAGGCTGGCAAAACCATCGTGGCTGATGTCGTAGATCATCGATTTGGCAAAAGCCTCCATGGGCCAGACCGGAATTTTAAAGGTGAAAAACGTTTCCAAGAGTTCCCGACTCGGAATAACCTCTTTCGAACCGTTCTTCAACGAAGCCAACCAGCTTTCTACATCGGTGGTCAACTGTTTCTGCTCCGCTTCCGAAATGACAGGATGTTCCGTCTTGTAATTATCGATGAGGTCGTCAATATGACGCATCACCTTGTAACAAACCTTGGCGGCATTGTAACGGTCTGTATCCCAAAAATTTGCAGCAATCAATATGTTGGGGTGATCGATGATTTTTTCAAAATCGATGGCGTTGAAAATGTCGAGGTAGGTCGCGGTCTGGTCGTTCATGGCTCAATGCTTTTTGGCATCGTTCAGAATGCGTTCCGAAGTCAGTTTGGACGAAAGCAGGACCAAGGGCACACCGTTTCCCGGATGTGTGCTTCCACCGACGAAATAGAGGTTCTTGTACCGTGGGTGTTTGTTGTGCGGGCGAAAATACCCCATTTGAAGAATGCTGTGACTGATACTCCCGAACACGGAACCCTTGGCTATGTTTAAAACGTTTTCCCAGGTTTTCGGTAGGTAGCAGATTTCAAACTTGATGTGTTCTTCCACGTCTTTCAACCCTTCCGCTTTCAACCGATTAAGAATGCCTTCTCTTGCAATTTGCTTCAGCGTTACCCAATCCTGATGCTTTCTAGGGTCCAAATGACCCACCGGGACAATGACCGAAATGGTATCTTGCCCTTCAGGAGCTGCCGACGGATCGTTTTTGACAGGCGCATGGATGTAAAAACTGGGCGATTCAGCCATGGTCTTGTCCCTGAATATCTTATCCAGACTTTCCTTATAATCGCCCGACAAGAAAACGCTGTGATGCGCCAGTTGCGGATACGCTTTGTCCAGACCCCAATGAAAAACCATGCCTGAACAGGAGTATTTAAGGAAATCCATTTTGAGTGAACGCAGGCGGTCAGGCAGCAATTCCTTATAAACGTAGGGCAAATCGGCATTGGCTACGATGAGGTCCGCTTTGATTTCACTTCCGTCTTCAAAAAGTAAACCCTCCGCTCTGTCCGAATCCACATTGATGCGCATCACCGGCTTGTTGTATTGAAACTCAACACCCAGTTCGGTGGCCACCTCCAGTAGTTTCTCGATGATTTTATACATGCCGCCAACAGGGTATAGGGAACCTTCGCTCAATTCAGCAGCCGGCAGCATGGAAAAGAGGGCGGGCGCCGTAAACGGATTTTGTCCCACATAAATGTTTTGGAATGTGAATGCCACTTGCAGCAGCGGATTCTTAAAAAACTGCTTGATGTAGGTCATGTGCCGAATGTGGGTCTTGATCTGAAACAACAGTTTGACGTTCCCAAAGTTGATGAAATCGAACAGATGATAGAAATTTCGGCCTAGCAATTTGGTCATGGAAATCTTGAACAGGTTGTATCCGGTCTTAATGTAGCGCTGCATGTACTGAAAACTCCCAGGTTCGATTTTTTCCAACTGCGCTTTCATTATGGAGGAATTGGTCGTAAAATCAAACGTCTGGCCGTTGCCGTAATACAGTTTGTAGATGACTGGCAAAGGTTTTGATTCAAAACAGTCTTCCAGATTCAGCCCCAGCGATGCAAATACTTTGCGGTAAATGGACGGCATCAGAAAAATGGTCGCACCCAGATCAAAACGGTGTCCGTCCCGAATCAATTGACCGCAACGACCGCCCGGAGTTGCATTCTTTTCATAGACTGTCACCTGATACCCGTTTTGTGCGAGTTTGATGGCGGTGGCAATTCCACCTGCTCCTGCACCGATTATGGCAACTCTTTTCATTCGTCCAGCGCGTATTCGACGGCTTTGTTCAGCCAGTTGTTGAAATTGAGCGTACGACTGAATGCTTCCAACGTGTTTTCCAGCAGCGCATCGCTCAGCAGGTAAGCGTCGTCGAAAGATTTGTAAAGGCTGGGGTTTTTCAGTTTGAGGTATTCAGCCCAAGGCGAATCGGCGGGGAAACCTCGGGGGACTTTCTTCAGCGCCTGCGAATCTTCCAAAATGAAACCCGTTGATTCTTTGGCAGCTGCTTCGAAGGAAGCACCGTTCAGCATGATTTCCTCCCGAACGCTTTTAAGGACATTCGGTTGCGGGCCGTACAAACCAGAAGCCAACAAATGACCGTTCAAATAACCGCTGCCTTTGGGTTCGACATGAAAATAATAGCCTGAATAGGGCGATTTTCGTCCTTGTTGGCAGATGTAGGCACCAAAATGGTTCTTGAACGGCATTTTATTGGGTGAGAATCGAATGTCACGGTAGAACCGGAACATGCAGTCCTTGGGTTTCAGTCCACTTACCGTGGGGTCAAAAAGACGGATGCCAGCGATCAGTTGTTCCACAAATTTCGCAAAAACGGCTGTGGCTTCATCGTATTCGGAACGATGGACCTCAAACCATTCCCGGTTGTTGTTGTCACGTATGTCATTCAGAAAGTCAAGTACTTGTTTCATTTTCATTCGTTTTCAAAATTAAATAAAAGCCTTCCGCTCAACGTCTTGCCATTGATGCCATACTCATTTTTCTGACTTTGCGGCCCTTCATCCTCTGGTTTGGAAAACTTGGTGCCAATGGCGGGTATTCCGTTCAGAATGGAAATGTTCCCTTTCGGGAAAGGGGGATAGACACTGCCTTTGACGAACTTGGGCCGATCTGGGGTGAAAAGATGCAAGAACAAATCCGAGGTAGCTGAAACGATGGTAAAGGGCCGAATGCTGTTTTGAATTTCCACGGCATAAAAGTTGGAATAGTAGCCTTTGAATTCCGGATAGTCCCAAGTTTGGCCGGTAACGGTGTTGTTGTATTTCTTGTCGAAAAGTCCAAAAGTTACCCCTTTCAAACGGTTCTTCCAGACATGATAAGGCCCGTTGGCCAACAGTCGGGCGCCAGTCACCAGTTTTTCCGGGAAATCGAATGTGATTCCCGTGAAATTCTGCAATCCGGTTGGTCGGTACTGATAGTCCAACTGCAGGAGTCCACCTTCCTTCAGCGTCCATTTTACAAAGCATTCGGGTGATTCGTTAAAAAGGACTTCCACCACTTGATCCTTTCCAGAAGTGTAATTTTTGATGCTCTTAAAGTTTAGTGTATCTCCTTGAAATACTGGCCCATTTGCAAATGGTATCAGGATCTCGCCCACACGCACATCGGTTAGCAGGCCATTCGCCTTGCTGAAACTCACCGTTGTTTTCCCGGAATTCAACCTAATAAAATCAGCGTCTTTCTTTGCTGAAACCGGAAGATTTTCTTTTGCAGTTACTTTTAATGCCATCGATTCAGGCGAACTCAGGTTCCAGGACCAGGTGTTGATGGTTTTCCCGGACGGATCCAATGCAGTCAGATAAAACACATCGTACGAATTCAGATCAGAAGGCCATTCCGGACTTAGATTACCCCTTTCACCCGGTTTGATATCGGGTGAACCGATGACAAAGGTTTTCCATTGGTTGTTTCGGCTTGGAAAGGCAGCTGTAAATTTCTTAAGTTGCCCCTTAAACGTGCACTGACTGAGGTTTGTATAGTGGTAGCGGTTGGTCACGGGAATCGTTGAATTCAGCGTGCTTTTCTCAATATAAACCGGAGACCAGATTTCACGGATGGCATAAAAACTGCCTTCCTTTTCGTGGTGCGGTCCCAGAATGCCGTCCGGTGCATTGTTTCCGTGATTGTCGATGGTATCGTTCAAGTCCTTGCGAACGACGCCTTCATCGGCGAATACCCAAAGGAAACCTCCTGCAGATAAGTCGCTGGAAGTCATTAATTTCCAATAGTCGTCCAGACCTGCGCCATGGCCGCCGTCGTACAATCCGTGCAGGAATTCGGTGGGGAAATAAATCAGATTGCCTTTGGTCAGTGCATTTTCTACGTAGCGGTAACCTGGATAATGTTTGGTGTCCGTACCGTTTATTTTGGACCATGGTTCGATGACGATTCGTTGTTGTGGATCGTATTTGGCGTATTCGACCCGCAAATCCTTGTTGAAACCACCTTCGTTCCCGTTGTCCCACAATATGATGCTGGGATGGTTTACATCGCGTTCTACCATTTGTTTCACAAGACGTTTGCCCGTTTCGGTGCTGTAAAATTTTTGCCAGCCGGCCAATTCATCCAGAACGAACAATCCAAGCGAATCACAGACATCCAGAAAATGCTGGTCGGGTGGGTAATGGCTCATGCGGACCGCGTTCATGTTCATGGCCTTTATGGTTTCTACGTCCGAAATACTCAGCGCCTTGCTGCTGCAACGACCGGATTCAGGCCAAAACGTGTGCCTGCAAACTCCTCGGAATTGCACTTTGGTGTTGTTCACGTAGATGCCGTCGTTCGGGCGGACTTCCACCGTGCGGAAGCCAAATCGTTGCCGAATCTCGTGAATCGCCTTTTTTGCAGTTTTCAATCGGACCACCACTTGGTACACATTCGGAGTTTCCGGATTCCAAAGTAATGGATTTTGAAAAGTGCCGGTCAAGAGTGCCTTTTCAGCCTTTTTAGAAACCGTGGTAGAAATAACAGCCCCAAAATCCTTACCGTCAAGCGTTTGCATTTGGGCTTCCAAAATGCATGCTTTTGAAATGCCTTCCAGGAAAACATCCATGCTAAACATACCGTTTGCCTTGGCATCGATCGCCACCCGATTAATGTTCGTTGTCGGAGTGGCTTCCAAATAAACCGGGCGGAATATGCCGCCAAAGTCCCAATAATCCCCGCGACGTTCAGCCCTGTTGACGCTCGAATCGGCGGATTCTTTGCTGACGGTAATTTCAAGTACGTTCTCTGCTCCATATTTCAGCAGTTTGGAAACATCATACCTGAACTGGTAAAACGCTCCCTTATGGATCGGACCGGCCGGTTTTCCGTTGATTTTGACTTCGGTGTCCGTCATGGATCCTTCAAAGACGATGCTCACTTTTTTCCCTTTCCAAATTTTGGCTATTGGAAAACGGTATTTGTACAAACCCTGCTCGTTGTTGAACGGATCACCCTGACCGTAATTATAAGCGCCGAAACTCTGTTGCTCCCATTGGGAAGGCACTTGGATGGTGCTCCATTTCCCACTGTTCATCCCATTGGTACAAAAGAATTCCCAAGTGACCGTTTGGTCTTTATCCGTACCGGAAAGATACTGTATTTCGGTTTTGGAAGCCCAAGCCGAAAGGGATACTGCCCACAACAGGCAAGCAAAATAAATTTTATTCATAGCGATGAAGGTCACAAATACCAAGGTGTGTTAATTGGTGTCGTAAAGATGAGAAATCTTTTTAAATGTGGAAGTATTCAGGGCTCAATTTCAATGTCAAAAGGATCGAGCAGACCCGAAAGATTGCCTGCGGAGAACTTGGCTTTTTTGATTCGATTGCTGGCAGGGTTGATGGAAAAATGAACGGCCGTCCGAAAATCAGCCTTTACCAGGATGGTTTTGTCAAAGGTGGCGCGACTTAAATCACAGCGGTCAAAAACGGCATTGCTCAGGTCGCTTTCCGAAAAGTCCGTTTCCTGCATCGAACAGTTGTTAAACACCGTTTTTTTGAGGTGCAGGCCAAAGAAAGACGAATAGTTCAGCGTACAGTTTTCGAAACGGAAGGCCAACCCGAAGTTTCGACAGGTGTCTAGGCGAAGCCCCAGCATCTTGCATTCCAAAAACCGCACATCCATGAATGCAGTGGAATAAAGTTTAACCATACTCAGGTTGCAATGCGAAAACGTGCAGTCCGAAAAATGGATTTCAGAAAGGTCGGTGTTGGAAAAGTCGCAGACACTGAAGGTACATTCTTCATATTCACCCTTTTCCAACGGTGTTTCCTTAAAATCACACTTGTCGAAGTGTTTGCTGATGGTCACTATGAAAGCCATTTATTTGTTCGGTTTTTTCCAAGTACGAAGTTACGGATTTTCTTCTTACTTTTGAATCTTGACTTCCATACCAACCACTAAATGTAATACTATGATTAAAAGGACGTTCATCACTGTGGTATTATTTATTTGCACTGGTTTTTTGTTGGTTGCACAGGAGGCTTTCCAAAGTGATAAACTTGTCAAAGTCTGGGAAACCCCTGAAGGATTGAATACGCCCGAATCGGCTTGTTTCAATCCAGCTGATCAAATCATCTACGTTTCCAATATTTCCCAGACTACCCTGGATAAAGTCGGGTTTCTGTCCAAGCTGAACACCGATGGCAGCATTCTGGAGCAACAATGGGTCAAGGGCTTGAATTCCCCCAAAGGCATTGCCATCGTAAACGATAAACTGTATGTGGCCGATCCGGGTCTTCTTTGGGAAATATCCCTTAAAACAGGAGAAGTCCTGAAAAAATACGGCTGTGCTTTTGCTATGGGTCTCAACGATGTAGCTTCCGATGCGAACGGAACGGTTTATGTCACCGAAACTAAAAAGAACATGGTGCTGACCCTGGGTAAGGACAGCCTCGAAGTCTTTTCAGCCTCGGACCAGCTTGGCGGCCTCAATGGGGTTTGTGATTTAGGTACTGAATTACTGCTCGGCTCCAAAGGTAAATTGATTGCCATGAATAAAAAAACCAAAGCGATCCGGATTTTAGCCGAAAACACGGGCTATCTGGACGGCATCGTCGTGGTTGGTAAAAATAAAATCATCACTTCAGACTGGAAAGGGCTTGTCCAACTTATCGAAATGGACAAACCCATTGAAAAACTGATGGATACGACACCACTCAAAATCAATGCCGCAGACCTGGGTTACATCGCTTCCAAAAAGCTCCTGTTAGTACCAACTTTTGCCGGAAACAAAGTCATCGCTTATAAACTAAAATTCTAAAAAATCATGAGAAAAGAAATGCAGAGCAACGCTTCTTCGGGAGCAGTTTACGGACTTGGCATGATTGGTGCCGCCATTTACTTTATCGGTCATGCCGCTGGTTTCTGGATGGGTGCGCTTGGTTTGCTCAAAGCCATCGTATGGCCGGCTTTCCTGGTGTACGCTGCCTTGAAGCATCTGGGACTGTAATACTCAAACCTCTTCAAATGAAAAGTGAAAGAATTCTCCTGGCGTTCAGTCTGGCCTTACTTTCTGTGTCCTCTATCAACGCTCAGCAGGAAATTCCACCCCGTAAAACCATAGAACTCAAAGACGGGAAAGCGGACCCTATTCCACCAGGACCCTTTCAACCCAGCTGGGAATCCATCCGTCAGAATTATAAGGTTCCGATGTGGTTCCTCGATGCCAAATTCGGTATTTTCATGCATTGGGGAGTCTATTCAGTGGCTGCAACCGCCAGCGAATGGTACCCCCGGCACATGTACAGCAATGCCGGTGTACGCAAGACGCACGAAGAAAAGTTTGGTGTCGGAACCGGTTATAAGGATATAGTACCCTTGTTCAAAGCTGAGAAGTTTGATCCTGTGGAGTGGGCCGATCTTTTGGTGAAATCGGGTGCCAAGTATGTGATACCTACTGCAGAACACCACGACGGATTTGCCATGTACGACAGCAAACTGACCCGTTGGGATGCCATGGACATGGGGCCGCACCGCGATTTGATCGGTGATCTCTGCAAAGCGGTCCGTGCACGGGGTTTGAAGTTCGGTGTTTCCAACCACCGTATGGAAAACTGGGATTTCATGTATCCGCGCCTGAGCGGCCCCAACGATTTGTACGATCCGGCATATGCCGATTTCTATGGTCCTCCACAAAAACCTGATTCAACCAAAGTGTCTTCCATGGGTCCCAATGCGGAAGACGTTATGGAAGGGGAAGTCAAGGTTGCCCCTCAAAGCCAGGCTTTTCTGGAAGAATGGCTGGCCCGCTGTCAGGAAATCATTGACAAATACCAACCAGACATGCTTTGGTTCGACAATGGCGTGAATAGTCGGAGTCTGGATTCCATCAAATTGCGTTTGGCGGCTTATTATTACAACCGTGCCGTGGAGTGGGGGAAACCCGTATCGCTGAGCACCAAGTCCAAGGCCTATCTGGAAGGCAGCATCAAGGATTTTGAACGTCAGGGCAGAGCACCAGGCCAGCTAACAGATTATCCCTGGCAGGTGGACGAACCTATCGGCAACAAATTCGGATACATCGAGGGGCTTCAATTGCAGAATTCAGCCAGTGTCATCAGAAAACTGGTTACGAACATCAGCCGAAACGGGAACCTGATGCTGAACATTTCTCCGAAAGGCGATGGTACCATTCCGGATGATCAGCGAAAAGTGCTGCTGGAAGTGGGCGCCTGGCTGAAAGTAAATGGGGATGGCGTTTATGGTACTCGTGCCTGGACCAAGGATGCAGAATCCATTACAAATGCGGATGGGAAAAGTGTTCTGGCCTATCGGTTCACGAAAAAAGGGGACAATCTGTATGCGTTTTTAATGATTGCACCAGAAAAGAGCGCGACCATTCAATCCTTTTCTACCGAATCCATTGGGCAAGTCAAAGAATTGCGATTGCTGGGTTACGACAAGAAACTGACATTCAAACAATCCGCTAATGGACTAACGGTTCAATTTCCCGATGAAATGAAAATCGAAGCCATCTCAACGCTGAAAGTTGTGTTGAAGTAATCAGTTTATCAGTACTTTACGACCATTGATCAAATAAAATCCCGGGTGCAGCGAGATTGTTCGGTTTTCACCGTTTTGCATCACAAAAGACTTTATGGGGCGTCCCAACAGGTCGTAGATATGAACCCTTTGCTGTCGGTGGGCGGTGAGCTGCAATTCCCCGTTGCTGCCCGAAATAACTGTAATGCCATTCAACGCCAGCTTCACCTGTTTTAAGGTAGTTGGAATTCCTAACGCCGTAGCCAATTCCGGATACTTGGCGGCCGCCTCTTCAGCACTGTAATAATTGACATCACTGAAGGTTGATGAAAAATTAGCGGCCGTTGTAGTCAAACCGATCGCATTGATGAAGTTGGTTCCCTTGTTGGACAATAGAATGTTATTCTGCGTATAATCCAAGTTGCTGTACAGTTCAGGAACCGAGCAGATGTTCCATAATATATATACGTCTGAATTACTACCAGTTACAGTTATTGTTGGGCTAACCCTGCTGGATTTGTTGTATCCGTTGAACCACCATATTTGACTGTCTCCACTCCCTGTTTTAAGAAATTTCCCTTTTACAAGGAAATAAGTTTTGTTGTTGCTGATGTGATAAAATTCATTCACGCTCTGTTCCATTTTGAAAGCCAGATTGTTGGTTCCCGATTTTTGGATGGTAAAGGTATTTGCTATGGTATCGTAGGAGAATGTTGTCGCTGAAGCACGGTTAACGTCACAAACACCCCAGTCTTTTGCTTTAAAACGGTAGGGTTTGCTGGTCAACACTGTAGAACCACGAAGCAATCGGATGTAATAAACACCGCCTGTATTATTTCCGGCTTTGGCAGCAAGAGAAAGCCGAACAGTATCTTTGCCCGACAATAAACGCGAAGGTACGGGGTATTCAACATTCAGGAACGCGTTCGTTTTCCATTTGTTGGTCAGATTGACAGAGGTTATGGTATCCTTGTCCAAAACTAGGCTGATGTTTTTTGCACCTGTTTCGTTGCCGTAAAACCGCAACATGACGGTCACACTGTCGGCACGACCCCTGGTTTGCATCCGGTAACTGAAACTTCCACCATCTGTGGCATCCCGATAAGATTCTCCATTATAGACTCCTGTTGTGGATTTATTCAGTGTCATGAAATGATCGGATTCCGATTGTTGTGCGCCCGGACTGACAAAATCCAGTGTCCGATTATCCAGGTCCATTATAATGGCTTCTTCGGCCTCAACGGTTGCTTTAACAGTATTGTACTGAACCGTCGTAGGTTGCCACCAGTACATCATGTATCTGGAATCGTGGATGGTATAAAATGGTTGAAGGAGCAAGTCCTTGAATCGGATGCTGTTGTAGTATCCATCAATCTTAAACAACAAAGAATCAGCACACAACAATTTGATAGAATCGGCCAATCCTGCACGGTTTCCAACTAAGATGGGGGCAGAAGTCAAGCTGTTGAGTTCGCCCGATGCGACATGCCCACTTCGATCTTCACCAGCCATCAAACCTGTCAGTTTAAAAGTGCCCGATTTTGCACCCAATAGCACCGGACCATAGGTCAATGCAACATAATCTGAGTAATACTGCAGTGGCTCCACTGCCACTTTCATGGGCAAACTAACCTGAACCACATCCCCGTTTCTCCAGTTTCGTCTGATTTCCAGGTAACTTTGTGGTGCTGAAACCGTTGATATGGGCACCCCGTTTACAGTCACCACAAAGGCTGTTTGACTGACCCATTTCGGATGACGGATGAATAAACTAAAGGAGTCGGTCTTACCGGCTGCCATGCTCAATGTCAGTTTGCTCCCTTGTTCATACGGGAAACGCGTTTCCTGTTTTACAGTCAATCCTTTGGTCTTCCATTCCAGTTGGCTGGCTATGAACAAGTTGACATAAAGTGCAGTCGTGTCTCTGTGGGTATAGATGAACTGACCGTATTTGCCATGATTCTCCATGCCGGAACCGACACAGCACCACATGGCTTGATTCACCTGGGAATAGACCCGGTAATGCTGGGGTCTGGCCGATGTGAAGTATACATAACCGCCATGTACCGGGTGTTGTGTGGACAGGATATGGTTAAATATCGCCCTTTCATAGAAATCAGCAAACCGTGCATTAGGATTACGGGCGAACAAATCCTCGGTCAATTTCAACATGTTATAAGTGTTGCAAGATTCCGGTCCCTCTCTTTCGGTCGTGTATTTGGAATAATTGGCAGCCGGGAGAAAATGCTCAGCCACGCTGTTGCCGCCTAATGCCAAGGAACGGTTTGTAACAACATCGTTCCAAAAATTGTTTGAAGCAGTACCATAATCGGTGGCGGTGGGATCCAGTTTTGCAATACGGTCGAAACCGATCACTTTAGGGATTTGCGTGTTGGCATGCTGGTTGTCCAACCAAGTACTGCTGTTCGCTTTCAAGTTGCTCAATAACGTCTGATGCGAAAATCGCTTGGCTGCATTCAAATATTTTGTGAGACCTGTCATTCCATACGCATCTGCATAAACCTCGTTCATGCCGCCGTGTTCCTTTCCAAGCATGCTTTGCATCTGTACATCTGTGAGTTTGCTGGTGAGACGAATCCCCCAGTCGCACAATCTCAGGAACATCGTTCTGGCTTGTTGGTTATCCAAATAAAGCCATGCATCCCGAAGGCCGGCGAATATTTTGTGTTCGTTGTACCACGGAACCCAAGAATTATTGTATAGAGTGAAATCACCGGTTGCAAACGTGCTCCAAACTTGGGTGCTGCTCGGCACGCCACCCACATAGCCATACATCACGTTCAACGTATCCGTAACGGCATCTTGGCACAATTTCAACTGAGCCAGCATGGATTCGGCGTTCGCTTTCAGCCGAGATTTTGTCACAGCGTCGCGAGAAGAAGCGTACGAGATGGCCAGTGCCGACAAATAGTGTCCACCCACATGACCGTCCAACCCAACTCCGATTTCCCCGCTCCAATTGATAAAGGGCGCACCGGTCTGCGTGATGCCGGCTTGTTTCTGAAAAGGTTGCAGCAAACGATTCACATCGTAAGCCAGCAAGACAGAATCGTTCAACTCCATGGCATGACGGAACGGGCCGTTCAGCAGAGTTACTTCGCCCAATTCAAATTCATTCGGATACAAGGCACTTTGAGCAAAACAGCTTTCTGAAGGAAAAATGCCTAGGAATGCCAAGCAAATTACAGTTTTTTGAAATAGCTTCATGTTAAAAATTTATCGGTTGAACAATACCCCGCATTGCATCGTGGGGTTGTAAAATTTTCGGCCACCGTCAAACGATCCCATAAGGAAAAGGGCTTGAAACGTCAGGGATAAACGCTTGGACAATGCATAATCCAAACTTAATATTGGGGAATAAACCAAGGCGGAATGCTGATATAGGTAGGCTTCAGTCAATGACTCTCCAGTTTGGTTTTCGATGTGGAGGTTCTTGATGGAACCCATGCCTGCAAAAGCAGAAAGGGTATATCGGTACTTTCCTCTTTTATGTGTCAGCCCAACAAAAGGACCGCCATAACCAAAATTGACATAAGAATTGACGGAGTTGGCCGAGGGATAGGTCGTTTTTTGCGAACCACCATAAATACCAGCAGTCAGATGCTTGCCGAAATACATTCGCAGAATGCCGCCGATGGCGAAGCTGGATGCCTTGATGTCCTGACGGTCGTTCGAAGTAATTGTATACCCTGGTTGAAAAAGGAGCATTCCACCGCTGTAAACACCCTTTTTTTCACTTTGAGCCTGTTGGACTTCTTGTTCCATCTTGCGCAACGCTTCATCTGTTGAGTCTTGCGCCAAAGACAAAAAGGGGAGCCCCATCAGGATAATGAAAAAAAAGCTTTTCATGTTTACCGATATTAGTCTGCAAAAGTACACGTTTTTATATAACTTCGTATCTATGAAAAGAAGCTGACATGAAAAAATTTCGTACGTACTTTATTTTGGTGGCAATTTTGATGCAAAGTTGCAGTAGCCTTCAATCAACATCTGATGTTGAACAAAAGGCGCTTCGGATCCGAGCAAAAGTAGAAGCCTTTGACTTTACTTTTGAAGCTCTCACGGCGCAATCCATGCTATTCAATCAGGTCCATTTGTCTCCGGACTATACTTTTAAAGTTTCCAAGGATACTTTGAATGCTTATTTGCCTTTCTACGGTAGAGCTTATATCGCTCCGCTGAATTCGACCGAAGGCGGCATCCAGTTCATCAGTACCGACTTTGAACGCAAGCTTGTTTTGGGCAAAAGGAAAGGCAACTGGAAATTCACTTTCAAAACGCTGGATACCAGGAATCCGATCACATTGTACTTGGAAATCTGGGACAATGGATCCGCCCATCTTATTGTGAACGACCCCGATAGGCAGTCCATTTCGTTCGATGGGAGCATCGATTAAACGTTTACCGATTCATTCGCTTTCTTCAACGAAAATTGGATGAATGTAGCAAATTGTCTTTTAGCTGAAGCTTGCCTTGATCAGACAGGAATCGTACGACCTTGAGAACCTTATCGGCAGCATAGTCGATTTCCTTGATCAACTGGTCGATGGTCAAGCCATTGTCAGCCAATAGTTCATGTGTTCTTTCCGAAATCTGTTCAAATTCAAAGTTCGATAATCCCGATTCGTTTTTTTTGAGGCAGACATCGCATTTACCGCAATTCTTTCCGTCCTTTTCGCCGAAATACAGCAATAGCTGCCTGTTTCGACAGACCTGATCGTCGTTGGCGTACGAAAGCATGGACGTGATGCGTTCCTGGTACCGGTCCCGACGTTCCTCATAAACCATTTTAGTCAACATCAACCGCTCCTTGGCTTCCCGATTCACCTGATAAATCACGTAAGGTGACTTTTTGCGGGGAATGTAGTGGATCACGCCCAATCTCGAAAAATGCAGCAGGCGCTCGTACACTTCATTGGCCTTGAAACCCAGCCGTTTGGCCAGCACTTCTTCCTGGATGGGTACGAAATCCGCAAAAAGGCCGGTGTAGGAGCGGAGCAGGGTTTGCAACAGTTCGTCACTGATGGGATCACCCAATTTTAAATGGTACAGTTCTTCCCGTTTCGATAAGAAATAGACTCTGGACGGATTGTCGAGTTCCTCCGTCAGTTCGAGGTAGCCCGCCTGTTCCAGTATCTTGAGCGCATGATACCCATGTAGGAAGTTGTATTTGAATTTGGTGCAGAAATCATTCAGGTCGAACGCCAACATGGAACCCATGCCTGAACCTTCGGCAATCTGGTAATAGTGGGCCAGTGATTCGTAGACGTTGCGGATGGTGTCCTTGTCCGGGAAGCTGTCCGACAAACGTTTCTTGAGTTTGGTCGAGTCGTTTTTTTGGTAGAGCAGCACGGCGTATGCTTTGAGTCCGTCGCGTCCGGCACGCCCTGCTTCCTGAAAATAGGCTTCGATAGAATCGGGCAAATCCATGTGGACCACGACTCGAACGTCAGCCTTGTCAATGCCCATGCCAAAGGCGTTGGTGGAAACGATGACTCGGCAAGCCCCGGTTTTCCATGCCTTCTGGCGCTTGTCTTTCTGGTCGTTTGTCAGGCCGGCATGGAAGAAATCGGCGGCGATGCCGTTCTTTCGGAGCAAATCCGACAACTCCTTGGTGCTCTTGCGGTTACGGGCATAAACCACTGCGGTGCCAGGAGTTTTTTCCAGAATTTGCAATAACAACTTTTCCTTGTCCTCGGTGTGACGCACCACGTACGCTAGATTGTTACGCTCAAAACTCATTTTGAACACATTGGGTGCAGGGAATTTCAAACGTTCCTGAATATCTTCCACGACAGAAGGCGTTGCTGTTGCCGTCAAAGCCAGCACCGGCGTCTCCGGCAAATGCTGCCGAATGTCCGAAATATTCAGGTAGGAGGGACGGAAATCATAGCCCCACTGCGAAATGCAATGCGATTCGTCCACCGCCAGCAAGCAGACCTTGAGGTATTGCAAGCGGCTGATAAACAGTTCAGTCGATAGCCTTTCGGGAGAAACATACAGGAATTTGAAGCCACCGTATACACAATTGTCCAGGGTTATGATGATTTCCTCGCGGGTCATGCCCGAGTAAATGGCGGCGGCTTTGATGTTCCGGCTCCGAAGGTTTTCCACCTGATCCTTCATCAGGGCGATGAGCGGCGTGACCACAATGCAGATGCCTTCCATAGCCAGCGCAGGAACCTGAAATGTGATGGACTTGCCGCCACCGGTGGGCATAAGGGCAAGCGTATCCTTGCCAGCACAGATCGATTCTATGATGGACAACTGGAGTGGACGAAAATCATCGTAGCCCCAGTATTGTTTCAATATATCGTAGTAAACACTCATGTGCCTGACCCTCAAGCTCTATCGTCAAAAATCCGATTCAATCTTGATTTCCTTGATCAAAAGCTGGGTGTAGCTGCCACCGTTGAAATTATTTTCTTCGATGGAATACGCAATGTTAAACGGATTGTGGCTTTTGATGTGGTTATTGTGTTCGCTTTGGCAGAACGCAATGCCGTTCATGATGTTCTGCGAGTCGGCGTCCACCAGTTCCAGTTTCAAGTGATTCTGTTCCCTTCCGAACAAGCGTGTGGTACCGTAATCACTGACATTGTTGGTTACGAATACAGGTTTGTTGTTGTCCGGACCGAACGGATTGAAAAGCTTCAGCGTGCGGACAAATTTGGGCGTTATTTCCTGAAAAGAAATCTCTGCATCGATGTCGACGGTCGGAATCATCTGCTCGGGCAGGATGGTGGCGGCAACGTAATCTTCGAAGCGTTTGGTAAATTCAGCCACCTTTTCCACCTTCATGGACAGACCGGCAGCGTAGGTATGGCCTCCGAAGTTTTCAAGCAAGTCGCGGCAATGGTCGATGGCCTTATAAATGTCAAATCCTGGGACTGAGCGAGCTGATCCCGTCGCCATATTGTCGGTTCTGGTCAACACAATTGCAGGGCGGTAATATTCTTCGGTAAGTCTGGAAGCCACAATGCCGATGACACCTTTGTGCCATTCCTCGTTGTACACGACGATGCCCTTGCGGTCGGCTAGGTCGGTGCAGGCTTGTAGGGCACTGTTTGCCTCTTCGGTCATGTTTTTGTCCAGGTCCTTGCGGGTCTGGTTGTATTGGTTGATGTCGTCGCTTTTACGGCGTGCCACCGCTTGGTCCTTGGTAATGAGCAGTTCCACCGATTCATTTCCTGTCTGAATGCGACCTGAGGCATTGATGCGCGGGCCGATTTTGAAAACGATGTCGCTGATGGTGATGTCTTTGCCCGTAAGTCCGCAAATGTCGATGATGCCTTTCAAGCCTACAGATGGGTTGGCATTCAGCCTTTTCAGCCCGTAATGGGCCAGAATGCGGTTTTCGCCCGTGATAGGCACGATGTCCGAAGCAATGGAGACGGCCACCAGGTCTAGCAAGGGGGCCAGTTCGGAGAATTTGATGTCGTTGTGTTTGGCAAAAGCCTGCATGAACTTGAAGCCGACACCGCAGCCTGAAAGTTGATCGTAGGGATAGGTATTGTCGAGCCGCTTGGCATCCAATACAGCCACGGCATCGGGTAATACATCGTCCGGAACATGGTGGTCGCAAATAATGAATTCAATGCCTAAGGTCTTGGCGTATTCAATTTTCTCTACGGCCTTGATGCCGCAATCAAGCGCAATGACCAATGTATATTCGTTTTCATGGGCGTAATCGATGCTCTTGTGGGAGATGCCGTAACCTTCACCATACCGGTCCGGAATGTAATAGCCGATGTTCGAGGAATACTGTTGGATGAATTTGTAAACGAGGGCTACTGCGGTGGTTCCGTCAACGTCGTAATCGCCGTAGACCAAGATGCGTTCTTTGGTTTGAAGGGCGATGTTGAGGCGGGCAACGGCCTTGTCCATATCCTTCATCAGGAAAGGATCGTGTAGGTCAGTGAGTTGCGGGCGAAAAAATTGTTTGGCTTTGTCAAAGCTGTCTATCCCCCTCTGAACCAAGAGATGCGCCAATATCGGGCTGATCCCCAGCTCGTTGGCTAGGGACTCCTTTACGGCGGTCTGTTCGGATGTCAGGGTTAGATAATTCCATTTGTAGGTCATTATTTATCTATTATTTTCTTTCTTTCGCTTACGGGGAGACGGCTTAAGCAGGCGGTCTCAGAAAAGAAGGTGCGTCGCTCGGGACGGACCAAATGTCTTTAATTTTTATCAAAAAACACTCGTAAAGATAGGTATATTTTTCAATTCCTTCGGTGTTATTTCTATCTTTGTTCGCAGAATAGGGAACACAATGATTGAAGAACTGAAAAAAGCACAAGAAGTCCTCTACAAAGGAGGGCTTATCCTTTATCCCACTGATACCATCTGGGGCATCGGCTGTGATGCCACAAATGAAGACGCTGTCAAGCGGGTTTACGAACTCAAGAAACGCGTGGACAGCAAAGTCCTGCTGATTCTGGTGGACAATCCTGCCAAACTGCAGTTTTATGTCCGTGAAGTGCCCGAAGTGGCTTGGGATCTGGTGGAACTGGCTGAAAAACCCCTGACCATCATTTATCCCGGTGCCCGCAACCTGGCTCCCAATTTGTTGGCTGAAGACGGCAGCATCGGCATCCGGCTCACAAAGGAAATCTTTTCCAGAAGTCTTTGCGAACGGTTCCGCAAGGCCATCGTTTCGACTTCAGCCAATGTTAGCGGCGAGCCTGCCCCGCGGTTTTTTAGCGAAATCAGTCCTGAAATTTTGAAAGGGGTGGATTATGTGGTGAACTTCAGGCAACATGAAAAGTCGCCATCTGCGCCTTCTTCCATCATCAAACTGGGCATCAGTGGTCAGATTCAGATCATTCGTCCCTGACATTTATACCAAAACACCCTTTTTCACGTTAAATCCCCATGAACGACCGAAAACGGATACTGCGATACCTCTTGCTGGACTATGTCTCGGCCTTTCTAGCTTGGCAAGGTTTCACCATCTTCCGTTTCTTCACGACCCGTCACACCATCCATTTTTCAAGCCTGACTGAATTCATGACCTTCGAAAAGGCATTGTGGATGAGTGTCTTGATACCTTTGTTTTGGATATTTACGTACTATTTTTTAGGTTATTACACCACCCCGAGGCGCAAGACCAATCTGGGTGATTTGCTGAACACCAGCGTGAGTACGCTTTTGGGCGTGTTGCTCTTGTTTTTCCTCATCGTCATCAACGATTATCCCGAATACCCTTCCTTGTATTATGAAATCATGGCTGGATTTTTCCTCATTCATTTTTCTTGCACCGCTTTTTTGCGTTTCCTGCAAACGGATCCGTTGATTCGCCGACAGGCCAAAGGAAAGGATTGCATACCTGTTTTTGTGGTCGGAACGGGCAAAAACGCTTTGCGCATCCGTAAAGAATTCAACAAATACCAAAGTAGCTTTTGTTACCGTTTGGTTGGTTTTATACGGACGGGACAGGTTAAGGACATGGTTTTAGAAGAAGAAATCTTCGGAAACATGGAGGGAATCACTGCATTGCTGGCTGAATTCAAGGTGGAAGAACTAATCTTTGCCATGGATGATAGCCAACCATCAAACACCAGAAAACTGTTGGATACCGTTTATCCGCTGCATCTTCCTGTAAAAGCGTATGCCAGGCGCCAGGACTTGTTGGCCGGATCGGTTTCCTTGTTTTCGCTTTTCGGTATCCCGCTGGTTAATTTGACTCCCGTACCCATGCCCCAGTGGCAACAAAAAATCAAAGCGATACTTGATAAAGTCTTTTCGCTGATCGTTTTGATTTTGCTTTCACCATTTTTTTTATTTCTGTCCATTCGGGTGCGCATCGATTCCCCGGGCAAGGTCTTTTATGCACAGGAACGTTTGGGCAAAGGCGGCAAACCGTTTCGCATTTATAAATTTAGGACCATGTACACGAATGCTGAACCCGACGGTCCTCAGCTTTCGAACATCGACGATGTGCGGGTGACCCCTTATGGTCGGTTCATGCGGAAATACCGGCTGGATGAACTGCCTCAATTCTGGAATGTCATCAAAGGGGACATGTCCTTGGTCGGACCTCGCCCCGAACGCAAGCATTTTGTGGAACAGATCGTCCTGAAAGCTCCTCAATATTACCTGACACAACAAGTGCTGCCTGGTATCACTTCCTGGGGCATGGTGAAATACGGCTATGCGGATTCGGTTGAAAAAATGATTCAGCGGCTGGAATACGACCTCATCTACCTGGAAAACCAAAGTTTGCTGATAGACCTGAAAATTCTTGTTTTCACCCTGAAACCGCTGTTGAGAGGTAAAGGTCAGTGAGTTTTTCACTTGCGTATTTTGTTTTTTTTTATGTTCTTTGAGTTTTCAAGGTAAAAAAAGAATGGCAGAAAATGCACGGTATTTGCGCCTGATTGGTTGGCGGGAGAAGCATATCAAGGAATCCAATTTCATTTTGATCCTGAGTTTCGTGGTCGGTTTACTGACTTCGGTTGCAGCACTTTTGCTGAAAAGTACGATCAATTGGGTGGAAAAACTGATGACTTCGTCCTTTTCCAGTGATCAAACGAATTATTTATACCTCATTTTCCCAGCCGTCGGTATTCTTCTGGCTTCTCTGTTTGTTCGGTTGATTGTTAAAGATGATATCGGGCACGGGGTTACGCATATTCTGTATGCTATTTCCAGACGTCAGGGAAGGCTGAAGAGTCACAATATGTGGACCTCCCTGGTAGGGAGTTCACTGACCATCGGTATGGGTGGTTCGGTAGGAGCGGAAGCGCCCATCGTGCTAACCGGCGCTGCCATCGGCTCAAATTTGGGCAGTTTTTTTAAGATGAACCACAAGACGCTGATGGTTTTGATGGGTTGTGGAGCTGCCGGTGCCATCGCTGGTATTTTTAAAGCCCCTATTGCAGGAATGTTGTTCACCATCGAGGTGCTGATGCTTGATCTCACCGCTGCATCAGTGCTTCCCTTGCTAATTTCCGCCATCACCGCTGCGACGCTTTCGTACGTCGTCACGGGTACTCAACCCATGTTTGCTTTTGATCAACAGCTGCCCTTTGAATTGAATCGCTTGCCATGGGTAGCCGTACTAAGTGTAGCTTGTGGATTGGTGTCACTCTATTTTATTCGCGGGATGAATACGGTGGAGGGTTGGTATATAAAAATGCAGAATCCTTATATGAAACTCGCTGTAGGAGCTGTTGTTCTGAGTGTGTTGATTTTCATATTTCCACCGCTTTATGGTGAAGGTTATACGTCCATCAGCCAACTGATCAGTGGCCATTCGGCTGAATTGACCGCCGGAAGTTTCTTTTATGCCTTCAAAGACAACGTTTGGGTGCTGGTTGGTTACATGGTATTTACCATTATCCTGAAAATTGTAGCATCTGCCTCAACCAATGGTGCAGGTGGTGTCGGCGGCGTATTTGCTCCCAGTTTGTTTGTGGGTGCTCTGGCAGGTTTTGTCGTTGCCAGGACCATCAATGAACTGGGCTTGGCACAGGTTTCTGAACAAAATTTTGCTTTGATGGGCATGGCCGGCGTCATGTCTGCCGTGATGCATGCGCCACTCACCGGTGTCTTCCTAATTGCCGAACTCACGGGCGGTTATTCGCTCTTCCTGCCACTGATGGTGGTTTCAGCCGGTTCCTACCTGACCATTTTCATTTTTGAGAAACACAGCATCTATTCCTTGCGACTGGCAGAAAAAGGACAGTTGGTGACCCATCACAAGGACAAAGCCGTCTTGACGTTGATGAAGATGGAAAACGTTATTGAAAAGGATTTCGACGTGGTCTATCCGGACATGACGCTGGGGGAACTGGTCAAAGTAATCGCCTCCGCCAAACGAAACCTGTTTCCGGTGGTCAGCAATGATGGAAAACTGCAAGGGATTGTCCTGCTGGATGATATACGGAACATCATGTTCCGCACGGAACTCTACGACCGTTTCCAAGTGCAGAAACTCATGATCTCACCGCCTGCAAAACTGCGAATTGATGCATCTATGGAGGAAGTGATGCGTGTTTTTGACGATACCAATGCCTGGAACCTGCCAGTTATCAATGAATTGGGCCAATACATGGGTTTCGTGTCGAAGTCAAAGATTTTCAACTCCTACCGCAAAGTGTTGGTGCATTTTTCGGACGAATAGTCTATTCCACCATTTCCACGTTGATTTCACCGATGGCACCCGAAATATCGAGGGTGATGCTGTGCTTGGTTTTTCCCCAGGTGTCGTTGGTATAGTCGCGACCTTCTTTATGGAAGAAAGGAATGTTCACTTCTCCCAAAAGTCCGGAAGCATGAATCTTTACACCGGTTCCGAAGGGCACTTTAACGTTGATCTGACCCACACCACCTTTGATCTCGGCATCACAATCATTGTGCCATTTGCCTGAAAGGTCAATAGTGGACTCGCCGGCCATCATGTTTAAGCGAATCTTCGGTACAGAAGTATTCCTCAAGTTGATATGCGATTCACCAGCTGTCATCTTGAATGCAAAATTGGTAATTTTGGCTCCTTCGAAGTTGATGTTTGCTAGACCTGCCATAAGTTCAATCGAAACGTCGTTTTTTACATTTCTGTTCAGCTCCAGTTTCCATTTGTTATCATCGGATCGGTTGTCCAACTGTTCCTTTTTTTCCCTTTTGGATTTGATCGTGAGGTAACCAATTTGGTCCACTTCCTTATACATCATGTAAGGAACAATGAAAAGGTCCTTGTAACCGTAATAGCATTCAACCAGTTTTTTGGAATTGGCGTCCATATACAGTTCACCTGCAAAAAAAGAGATGTTGGATTTGACTTCTTTGGCATTTGCCAATGGGAGACTTTTCCGGTAGATGGTTTCCCGTGTCTTGCTGGCAAACAGGAAAGTCGGAACAAAAAGGAGCAAAAGAGCTAAACGTACGTTTTTCATACGAAACTGATTTTTAATTTATGGACGTATGGAACGCTCATGCAACATGCTCGTTTCATAGGATGAATTATTGATGTATCTTTGACGTATAAAGGTGTGCAAATGTTGCAAACTTTTAGCATTTTTTTTAGCATCATGGAAAAAAAAGATTTGAGAATCGTTTATATGGGTACGCCGGAGTTTGCGGTTGCCCCTCTGCAAGCACTGGTGGAAGGCGCTTTCAATGTTGTTGCCGTCCTAACGATGCCGGACAAACCTGCTGGCCGTGGCATGAAAATGCAGGCTTCCCCAGTTAAAATCTACGCTCAGGAGCAAAACATTCCCGTTTTGCAGCCAGAAAAACTTAAGGATGAAACTTTTTTGGAGGAGCTGCGTGGCTATAAAGCCGATTTGCAGATTGTGGTGGCTTTCCGAATGTTGCCTGTCGTCGTTTGGGATATGGCGCCCATGGGTACGTTCAACTTGCATGCTTCCCTGCTTCCTCAATACCGTGGAGCCGCACCCATTCACTGGGCGGTCATGAATGGTGAAACAGAAACCGGTGTCTCGACGTTTTTTCTGCAACAAGAAATTGATACGGGTGACCTGCTGCTTCAGGATAAGATTTCCATCGGACCGGATGATACTACCGGATTGGTGCATGATAAGCTTATGGAATTAGGTTCCGAAGTGGTCTGTCAAACGGTGGATGCACTGTTGGCTGGAACCCTTCACCCGATTCCGCAACCTGCCGGAGAAGTAAAACTTGCCCCAAAACTGTTCAAGGAAAACACGCGCATCGACTGGACACGGACTTCAGCCGAGCTTCATAATTTTATTCGCGGACTTTCGCCGTTCCCAGCAGCCTGGACGGAGTTGTACGGCAAGGACGGCAATGTAACCAGTGTCAAGGTTTTCGAGGCAAAGTCCGAAATGGAAAGTCATTCGTTGAAGGCGGGCACCCTGGTCGTTGAGGGGAAAAAAGTTTTGAAAGTGGCCGTCGCCGATGGCTTCATTCGTTTGGAACGATTTCAGCTTGCCGGTCGTAAAGCCTTGAATTCCGAAGAATTCCTGCGTGGTTTTCCCAAAATTGCCGATTTTTGGCTTCAGTAAACGTAAAAAAGTTCAGAATATTTGGTTTATTTCAAAAAAGTGCCTTTATTTGCAAGTACTAACCATCTAATCCCATTTGCCTATCGATCTACTGCTACTCTTTGAATTCTAAAAAAAAGAGCAATGGACACGATTAAAACGATGACCGACGAGCAGCTGGTCAATTTGTTTGCAAATGGTAACAATCAAGCTTTTGATGTTTTGTTGAACCGCCATAAAAACCGGGTATTTACGTATATCCAGTTGGTTGTTCGTAACCGCGACTTGGCTGAAGACATTTTTCAGGAGTCTTTCATGAAAGCCATCGTCACCATCAAACAGGGACGTTATGTGGATAATGGGAAATTCTATTCCTGGGTCACCCGCATCGCCCACAACCTCATCATCGACCTGTACCGCAGGGAAAGGAACGAGAATACGGTGAGCAATGAAGAATTTGCTGAAGTAGACCTGTTCAACAATGCCAAACTTTGCGACGAAAACGTCGAAGATGTGCTGGTACGCGAACAAGTGTTCACGGACGTGCGCAAACTGATGCATCATTTGCCTGACAACCAGAAAGAAGTGGTTCAACTACGCTATTACGAAGACCGCAGCTTCAAGGAAATTGCAGATTTGACAGGGGTAAGTATCAATACTGCTCTGGGCAGAATGCGCTACGCCGTCTTGAATATGCGCCGCATGGCTGAAGAAAAGGATATTTCACTGGCATATTGAGGAAAATAAATATTGATTCTTATATACGATGTTTGCCCTTTCATCGTTTTATAGGAAACCCAATACTTGTTTTGCCTATGCCACTACATTCTACACCTACTTTCTCCACCCGCAGCAGATTAAAAAGGGTTCACGCCCAACCTTCGGAAGCTACGATTGAATTTCTGAAGAATTTCGCCAGAACTTACGTGCCGGGTATGGAACTTCCAAACAAGAAGATTGAACTAGTACTTAACTAGCCGTTGGACAGTTTCGGTTTTTTTTGTTACTTTGCGGAGTAAATACGCTCGATTATGCGAATGGTAGCTCCCTCCATGCTTGCAGCCAATTTTCTGGATCTGCGGGCAGATCTCGAAATGATTAATTCTTCCCAGGCTGACTGGCTCCATCTGGACGTGATGGACGGTGTCTTTGTGCCCAACATCTCCTTTGGATTTCCGGTTATGGAGCAAGTGGCAACGATCTGCACCAAACCGCTGGATGTGCATCTCATGATCGTGGAACCGCAAAAATTCATCCTACAGGTCAAAGCCCTTGGTGCCCTCACCATGAATGTGCATTACGAAGCCTGTCTGCATCTCAACAAAGTGGTGCACGACATCCAACAGGCGGGAATGAAAGCAGGAGTCACTCTGAATCCCCATACGCCCGTTTCCTTGCTCGAAGAAATTATTCCAGACGTTGATCTGGTTTTGCTGATGTCCGTCAACCCAGGCTTTGGCGGTCAGTCCTTCATTGAAAATACCTACAATAAGGTGGCTGAACTCAAGGAAATGATACTCCGTCGCAACAGTAGGGCACTCATTGAGGTGGACGGCGGTGTGACCGACAAGAATGCGGCGGAACTCTATGCTGCAGGCGTGGATGTCTTGGTGGCCGGAAACTATGTATTCCGCGCAGCCGATCCACACGAAGCCATTCGGAGGCTTAAAAAATAATTATCAAATAATTGTAAATTAATAGTAACTTTGCGATTCTTTAAAAGATTCGTATGTTGCTTGATGTACTCCGAAAACTTCCCGTTTCAAGGTTGTTTATTCCGTATCTGACCGGACTTTTGCTGCTGGCCGATGACCTCCGCTTCATCCTGAGCCTGCTGATGCTCGGTTTATGGGGGCTGCTCTTGTACCGCATGCTAGAGAAGCGGTTGCCATCCGCATGGCCAGTGCGCTGGATCCCGGGCGCCTGTATTTTTTGCCTCTGGATGGCGTTAGGCGGCATCAATATGCGCGGACTGAATCAAAACGCAACTTTCCCGGACGACACGAAGCCCTTTTATTCCAACGTCCAGCTGGTTTCCCTGCCCGTAGAAAAACCAAAGTCCAGGCAATGCGAAGTATCGGTTGATCTAACCGAAGAAGGCTTTGAAAACTGGAAAGGCAAACACCTGCAACTCTATTTCAAAAAAGACGCTTCCTCGGCTGAACTCGCTATCGGCGACCGTTTGCAGGTTAAGCTGCAACCACAATTGCCCGAACCAGCAACAACCTACGAATTTGATTTCGGCTCCTGGCTCCGACACAAAGGCATCTGCGGTACATCCTTTGTAAAAAACTGGGAACTGATTTCCAACGCTTCACCGTGGAATGTGAAAACGCAGGCTGAACGGATGCGCAGAATCCTGCTGCAACTTTTTAGTTCAGAAGGCATTGACGGACCTGAGTTTGCGCTGGTTTCAGCCTTGGTGTTGGGCGAAACCAACCAACTGACGGCAGACACCAAGACTGACTTTTCGGTCTCTGGCATCTCCCACATCTTGTCGGTGAGCGGATTGCACGTCGCGGTGGTTTATGCGGTACTGGCATTTCTACTCTCTTTCCTGGACCGATTCGAGCGGTGGCGAGTTCCAAAACAGCTTCTTATCGTGCTGATTTTGTTTTTCTATGCTTTCGTCACCGGCCTTTCACCTTCCGTGCTGCGTTCAGCTTTCATGTTTTCCCTGCTGGCCTTGGGTAAATGCCTGCATCGAAAGTCACAGACCCTCAATACCGTGCTCTTCTCGGCTTTTGTGTTGCTGGTTTGGAATCCGGGTTTTTTCTACGATCTGGGTTTTCAATTGAGCTACCTGGCTGTGTTTTTCATCGTCGTGGTGCATCCTCGGCTCGTTGCCTTATGGATGCCATCCAACAAACCTACCCGCTATCTTTGGGAGATGCTTTGTCTTTCGCTGGTAGCACAATTGGGCACTTCACCCCTTACGGTACATGCATTTCATACTTTTCCCAACTATTTTCTGGTCAACAACCTGGTGGCAGTGCCTTATTCCAGCCTACTCATTTATTTGGCTTTGGCTTTCCTGATGCTGAGCGGGATTCCCTGGGTTGGACCCTTTTTTGCGAAGTTGCTCGATGGTTGTCTCCATGGTTTTCTGGTCATGGTGGAAACCACCGGAAATCTGCCCAACGCGCTAACCACAAACTTGTACCCGGATTCAATGCAAGTCGTTGGTTTCTATCTGATTATCCTAACTTTCTTTGTCGGCTTCCTGCTGAAACGGCGAGCTTGGATCATCCCGTTTCTGGCTTCCGTCCTTAGTTTACAGATTTTGACGTTTTCACGAATCTTCTGGTGGTGAATTTCTTGCCAAATGACCGCCGATTGTGTACTTTTGTGTAAAAATTTGCAACATGCTCACCAAGATCATTGATGAAGACCTAGTTCAACAGGCCAAACATATTTTAAACCGTGCCGAAACGGTCGCGATCCTATCCCATCAGGGACCTGACGGGGATGCGCTCGGTTCTTCTTTGGCTATGGCAGATTTCCTTCAACATCAAGGGAAACACGTGCAAGTGATCTATCCGGATCCGTTTCCAGAATTCCTCCGTTTCTTGCCAGGATCGGATAAAGCGCTGATCTACTCCATGCAACCCAAAGCCTGTGAGGCATACCTGAAAAAAGCCGACGTGATCTGCTGTCTGGACTTCAATCAACTGAAACGAATGGGCAAGCTGGGTGAGCTAGTAGCGGACGCTTCTGCCAAGCGCATCATGATGGACCACCATCCGGAACCCTATACTTTCGCCGATGTTCAGATTTCCTATCCGCAGCTTTCTTCCACCAGCGAAATCGTATTCAGATACATTTGTCGTTCGGGTTATTTCGAAGAAATGACTAAGGAATGCGCCGAGTGTGTTTATACTGGAATGATGACGGACACCGGTGCCTTCACCTACAACTCGAACAATGCCGAAATGTATTTCATCATTTCCCAACTCATCCAAAAAGGGGTGGACAAGGATGGAATTTACAATAAAGTATTCAATAACTGGTCGGCCGACCGAATGCGGCTGATGGGATTTGTGCTCAATAACCGCATGAAACTGTTTCCCGAACACAAAACCGCCATTTTGAGCCTTTCCTTAGAAGATTTGAAGGATTTTAATTTCCAGTACGGCGATACCGAAGGGTTCGTGAATCTGCCACTTAGCATTTCAGGCATCATCTTCTCCGTTTTCATCCGAGAAGATACCGACAAGGTTAAATTATCTTTCCGTTCGCAAGGCTCTTTTCCTGCCAACAAGGTGGCTTCCGATCTTTTCAACGGTGGCGGTCATCTGAATGCAGCCGGTGGGGAATACTACGGGAAACTGGAAGATGCCCTCCGCATTCTGGAAGAAGGATTGCCTTCGTACGGTATTTAAGTATGTTCACGCACAAATAATGTTAAGAAGTCGGTCTGAAAAGGGTATTTGATTACCTTTGCACTGTTCATCCACGCTATAGTTTTCATTAACAGCATTCCATGAGAAAGATTTTCCCTGTTGCCGCACTGCTCGCTTTACTGGCAATTGCATTCAGCTCCTGCAGCAGTTCATTGACGTACGCCGTTCAGTTGGACGAAGAAAAGACCTCCATCAAGGATTTCATCGTCTCCAACAATTTCCATGTCGTGGATACGATACCATCGGTGGTTCCCTGGCCTACTGGCGTTTATTACCTGACTAAGAGTGGTTTGTACGTTCACGTGCTGGATACCGGTGCGTTTGTGCATAAATCCATTGAAACCAATACGGTCATCAGTGTCCGCTTCACAGAAACCGATATGAATGGTAATCAAGGTTACACCAATATGTACGGTACCGGTGATCCAGTGGAGCTGCTTTACAACAATGTCAGTACCAGCGCCACGTTCGGCGACTGTAAGGCTTGGCACGAAGGGCTCACATACGTCGGCGACGGTGGCCGCATCCAAATGATTGTCCCTGCCTCCCTTGGCTGGTCCATGTACACCTCCACATCAGCTTTGACGGCCAAGTTCTATGAACTGAGCTACACGTTCTGGAAGTAATTCCAATGGGTGCGAAGCCCTTCCAATACAAATCTTTAAACCTATCGACAATGAGTCTGATAAAGTCCATATCCGGCATCCGCGGTACCATCGGTGGCGTGTTGAATGACGGCTTGAATCCGTTGGATATCGTCAAGTTTACAACAGCATACGCCCAATGGGTAAGGCTTAATTCCACCAAAAAGTCCAACAAGATTATAGTCGGCAGAGATGCGCGGCTTTCCGGTGAAATGGTGTTTCAGGTAGTTTCGGGAACCTTGCTCGGCATGGGTTTCGATGTGGTGAACATCGGCCTGGCCTCTACGCCGACGACAGAACTGGCTGTGGTGATGGAAAGTGCCGACGGTGGTCTGATTCTTACTGCCAGTCACAATCCCAAACACTGGAATGCATTAAAGTTGCTCAACGAACACGGAGAATTCCTGAATGCCGATGAAGGCGACTGGGTGCTCCGTGCAGCTGAAGCAGAAGATTTTACATATTCACTGGTGGACGAACTAGGCAGCCTGACAGAAGACCATACCTACAACCAAAAACATATTAACGCGGTACTGGCCTTGAAGTTGGTGGATGTGGAAGCCATCAAGGCTGCCGGTTTCAAAGTAGTCATCGATTGCGTGAATTCAGTTGGGGGCATTGTGATTCCCAGACTGCTTAGCGCGCTTGGTGTCAATGAAGTCGTTAAGCTGAATTGTACTGCCGACGGCCGTTTCACACACAACCCAGAACCACTGCCTGAAAACTTGACAGAAATTGCTGCTTGCATGCGCTCTGAAAAAGCCGACATCGGTTTCGTGGTCGACCCGGACGTTGACCGTTTGGCTCTGATCTGTGAAAACGGTGACATGTTCGGTGAAGAATATACGCTGGTTTCGGTAGCCGATTACGTTTTGGGCCACACGCCTGGAAATACTGTATCCAACCTGAGCTCCACTCGTGCCCTGCGCGATGTGACTCAGAATCATGGTGGCATCTATACGGCTGCTGCCGTAGGTGAAGTCAACGTCGTGACCACCATGAAAGCCAACAACGCTGTCATCGGTGGTGAAGGCAACGGCGGTGTCATTTATCCGGAAAGTCATTATGGACGCGATGCACTGGTAGGAATCGCGCTTTTCCTGTCGCACTTGGCACACACTGGCAAAACGGTTAGCGAACTGCGTGCCACCTATCCTGCCTATTACATCGACAAACAGAAGATGGAGCTCACCGAAGACATCGACGTGGATGCTATTTTGCGGGCTGTCAAGAAGAAATTCGCCAACGAACAAGTCAACGATATCGATGGCGTCAAAATCGACTTCCCTGATAAGTGGGTACACCTGCGTAAATCCAACACCGAACCCATTATCCGCATCTATTCGGAAGCCGCCACCAAAGAAGCTGCCGAAGCCCTCTCCGCCCAAATCAAAATAATCATCGCCTCCCTGATTTAATCCAGTCGTCCGAATAGAACGACAATAACTGCATCGCGGCCCCAAAAGCAATCCTCACGTACCTTACGTACGCTCCGGTATGCTTTTGAGGCCGCTTTTTGTTCTTGACGCCCTATTCGAACGACTTTAAAACATCAGGTTAAAGCCAGTCTGAAGATTGAAATAGGAATTGTTTATTGGAAGGTTGACTTTGGGAAGACCCTTCATCAAGGTGACGCCTGGCGTGACTTTCATCGGAATATAATCGGCAGCCACAAAAAAATTGAACAACAGCAACTTCAAATTGACTGCTGCACCAAAGGAGCTCATTTCCCCGTGAAGTAGAGAATAGGAGAATGCTGTCTGCAACAGACTACCCGGTTTCAAATTCAGCGAAACCATATAGTCCTGATACTTGCCCGTTTCGGTAATTCCGGTTTGCGATAAAACACCCAATGTGATGTGGTTGTTTGCCAAACCTGCTTCAGCACCGATATTGACCTTTGTAGTCAATTTGGAAGTGTAAGCGTTAGTGGTGTTGTCCTGTTCGAATTTGACAAGATTTTTTATTTCCTGAGTCATTTGGTCACTGATGCTGGCTGATTTGTCGCCCAAGTCGACACCGGTATAGGTGAAGTTGGCGTCCGATTTAGCCCTGCTCATATAGGCAGGATCCCAATTGATTTTCCCAAAATCGGTCACGGCCGCTGAAAGCGTCAGGAAATTCATTGGTTTGAACGTCAAACCGAAGTCGAACGACATGCCCTTACCAGCAGCTTTCGAAAGAATGCTCATCGGATTGGCCATGAAGTTGTCCATTTTGGTCTGATCGATTTTTGGACCAGTCATTGCACCGTCCACATAGTCCAGGTATATGAAGTCAGGGCCTGTCAATTGCAAATTCCCTTTGGTGCTTACATTCAACGAAGAACCATTGGAAGCGACTGTGAACTTGTCAAAACCCATCCGCATGTCTGCCAATCCCAACAAGTAGTTAGCTGTGGCACCGATGGAAAGGCTGTTGCTTAGTTTCAAGGAAAGTCCGACACCAGCTTTGGCATACATCATTGCGTTCAGGTTCAGAGCACTCATGTCCAAGTTTCCACCCACGTCGTTCGTGCCAAGCATTACCAGTTTGAACAGGTCTTTGGGTAAACCAATTCCCATGTCTGCATTGATGGAGCTACCCAAGGTGAGATAAACTTTACTGCCCAATTTCAAACCTACGTTCAACAAATCAGCAGAAATGCTGGATCCCAAGTTTGAGACATCGTTCAAGCCGTTTAGAAAGGTGGCGCCAGAACCCGATAGGAAGGAAGTCGGAATGCCCGAACCATCCGTTGCAGGAGAGAACAAATCGCTAATTGCCAAATCGGATCGCACATTGAGTGCCAGACTGCTCACGCCGACACCAATACCAGCACGGCTGGGAGCCATCGCAGGGTTCCATTTGGTATGGAAGGGGGTTTTTTCAAGGAAATACAAAGAGTTGACTTGTTGGGCGGAAATCCGTTCGGTTGCAAAGAACAGAAGCGCCACGGTCAGAATGCTTGTTACGGATACTATAATGCGTTTCATAAGGATCATTTTTTTCTGTGGGTAATTCATTTCTATTTCAACTCGAGTTTCACACCGTTTAAACTGGCAGCGACATCGATTCTGATGTAATCAGAGGGACGTAGTGCTACAAATCCAGTTGTTTGGGTGGCTGAAACCACAAATTCAACCTTGAAGGTCGGTACATCTTTGAGTAGATTGATTTGCTCCGTTGTAAACTGAAGTTTGGTTGTTGTGAGCGCAGTATCGGTGGCAAAACCGTTGGATCCGATTCCGTCAGCAGCACGAATGTTTCCCGATTGGACAACGAAAAGCGAACTGCCACTGGCATTGACTGCTGTCATCTTGATCTTCATGGCTAATGGAATCCGATTGGTTACCTTCAGCGTGAAGCCCATTTTCATGCTGTCCTGAACAGCAAGATTTTTCACCGCGTCCAGGAACGGATTGGCAAGTTCGCTGCTCGTGCTCAAAACCATGTCATTGGCAAAGCGGAGCGGTACTTCTACAGTGTCTTTCAGCGTCAGAAATGTATTCTTATTGATGAAATGGTTGCTGGTGGAGGGATCTGAAACTACATCATACGTCATACTGATTTTATCCGGATTGATTTTGAACAGATTGGCAAGGCCGTTGTTTGGCTGGTCGATCGTCAAGACATTCGCTTTGGAAGAAGTAGGATTGGCAGCAGGAAGCATGGTTAGATTCGCATTGGACAGTGTTGCCGTGGCGTGTGTTGTCGTATTTTCCGAACTCATCTTCACATTCAGCTTGATGGGTACACCCAAGTTGCTGTTGGAATACAGTTTAATGGTCGGGTCGTAGAAGCTGATTACGCTGTTGCTTCCAACAATGCTACCGAAACCGCTGAAATCAATGTTGTTGCTGTTGTTTAACTTGCTGTAGATTACTTTTCCGTAAACGGTCTGGAAATCGACGGCACTGAATGCAACCGAAATGGAAACTTTTGTCATTGTTTTGGCTGTAATGGTTACCGAACCTGACGTTGTGACATTGAGAACGGCGGCACAACTTATTTGAAGATTGCTGCTGCTGGCGGGTTTCAGCATGCGGATACCTATTTGTTTGGCAACATTGGCCTGCATGATCCAAGAGCTGATTTTCGCGTGGGTCGTTACATCGTAGTATTCAGCAGCGGGCCCCACCGGTGTACACGTGATGGTGATGGCGTTGTTCAGCCCGGTACCACCCAGGCTGCTGGTGGTTGCCAACATCGTAAATGTCGTATTGGACAACAGGATACTGTCCACCGGATTCATCAACGTGGTGCTAAAACTCGGTAATGTGACGGAGGTGGATCCGGTATACGATGTTGTTCCAACTGGTACATCGCTTGGAACCGATGGTAAAGACGTGCCATCCAGCATATTGACAACTGTTGCTGCCGGATTGGTGATGGAAGCGGGTGTAAATCCACTGAGAGCGTTGTTGACTGAACTCATGTCCATTGTCGTACCGATGCTGAACGTGTAAACACCGTCTTTTACTTTCAGCAAAGTGGGGTTCACATCCTTCAAGATGGTGTCCATGGATAGTTCAAGATAGCCAAGTGGCAGGTCTACGCCATTTTTCAAGATGGTCGCATCCTTGACTTTCGAAATGTCATATGCTTCATCCACACATGAAAAAGACAACATGCACAACATGGCAATTGAGCTGCTTTTTAATAAGAGTCGCAAGGGTTTCATGTTTTATTGTTTTAGGGAGTTGAGGTCATTAAGAGTTAAAAGAACGAAATATTTTAAAATACAATAATAAGATATAAAAATGGAAAAAAGTACTTCAATGAGGTATTATTTGAAAAAAAACAGCCTGCCGAACCAAATCGACAGGCTGTTTAATGGTAAATATGGATAGCTTATCCATACAAATATGGATGCCGGTATTTATTACTCCAGCAGTATCTCCATGATGGTGACAGCAGCCTTTGCAACCGAAGTGCCAGGTCCAAAGATGCCGGATACACCAGCTTTGTACAAGAAATCGTAATCCTGAGCTGGAATGACACCCCCTGCAATGACCACGATGTCTTCGCGACCAAGCTTTTTGAGTTCTTCCATCACTTGCGGAACCAGCGTTTTGTGACCGGCGGCCAGGGACGACACACCCAATACGTTCACATCGTTTTCGACGGCCTGCTTGGCAGCTTCGGCAGGGGTTTGGAACAAAGGTCCCATGTCCACGTCGAATCCGCAGTCGGCATAACCGGTGGCTACTACTTTGGCACCACGGTCGTGACCGTCTTGGCCCATTTTTGCAATCATGATACGGGGTTGACGGCCTTCTTTTTTGGCAAACTGCTCAACCAGCGTGCAGGCTTTCTGAAAGTCTGCATCGTTCTTTGTTTCGGAGGAATACACGCCTGATATGGTTCTGATTACTGCTTTATAACGACCAACGATTTTTTCACATGCAGTGGAGATCTCACCGAGGCTGGCGCGGACTCTGGCAGCTTCGATGGCCAGTTCCAGCAGGTTGCCTTCGCCGGTTTCCACACATTTGGTGAGGGCTTCCAGCGCGGCAACCACTTCGGCTTCATTGCGGTTGGCTTTCAGCGTGTTCAGACGTTCGATCTGTTGGATGCGAACGGCAGTGTTGTCAATTTCAAGGATGTCGATGGGGGCTTCCTTTTCCAAACGGTAGCGGTTCACACCCACGATGGTCTGCGTACCGGAGTCGATACGGGCCTGCGTGCGGGCTGAAGCTTCTTCGATGCGCATCTTGGGAATGCCGGTTTCGATGGCTTTGGCCATGCCGCCGAGGGCTTCTACTTCTTCGATCAAGACCCAAGCTTTTTCAGCCAGTTCTTTAGTCAACGATTCGATGTAGTAAGAACCTGCCCAAGGATCCACTTCCTTGCAGATCTGGGTTTCTTCCTGGATGTATATCTGAGTATTACGTGCAATACGGGCTGAGAAGTCGGTCGGCAAAGCGATGGCTTCGTCGAGTGCGTTGGTGTGCAGGGACTGGGTATGACCCAAGGCTGCTGCCATGGCTTCGATGCAGGTACGGCCGATGTTGTTGTACGGATCCTGCTCAGTCAATGACCAACCGGACGTCTGGCAGTGCGTGCGCAAAGCCAGCGATTTCTTGTTCTTCGGGTTGAACTTGTTCACGATCTTGGCCCATAACATACGGGCGGCGCGCATCTTGGCGATTTCCATGTAATGGTTCATGCCGATGGCCCAGAAGAAGGAGAGGCGAGGGGCGAAGGTGTCGATGTCCATGCCAGCGTTCACACCGGCGCGGAGGTATTCGAGACCGTCAGCCAACGTGTAAGCCAGTTCAATATCTGCCGTAGCTCCTGCTTCCTGCATGTGGTAGCCGGAAATGGAAATGGAGTTGAACTTGGGCATATTCTTGGAGGTATATTCAAAGATGTCGGCGATGATTTTCATCGAAAATGTCGGTGGATAGATATAGGTGTTGCGCACCATGAATTCCTTCAGGATGTCGTTCTGGATGGTACCAGCCATTTCTTCGAGTTTGGCACCCTGCTCCAGACCTGCGTTGATGTAGAACGCCAGGATGGGCAGCACGGCACCGTTCATTGTCATGGAAACAGACATTTTGTCCAAAGGAATGCCGTCGAACAGCACTTTCATGTCTTCGATGGAGCAGATGGATACCCCAGCTTTACCCACGTCACCCACCACACGTTCGTGGTCGGCATCGTAGCCGCGGTGTGTGGCCAAGTCGAAGGCTACGGACAGACCCTTTTGGCCGGCGGCCAGGTTTCTGCGGTAGAAAGCGTTGGATTCTTCGGCGGTGGAAAATCCGGCATACTGACGGACGGTCCAGGGACGCATGGCATACATGACGCTATACGGACCACGTAGATACGGAGAAATCCCGGCTGCATAGTTCAGATGTTCCAAACCTTCAAGGTCGGCTTTGGTGTAAACGGGTTTCACGCTGATGAGTTCAGGCGTTTTGAAGTTCTTCTCAATGCCTTTTTCCGCTGACCAGGTTTTGGGATCGGTAGCAGGGATTCCGGCGTTCTTGATGTCTATGTTTTTGAAATTCGGTTTCATAAGGTACTGCTTAAAGGATTCCTAACTGCTGGTTGAAGCCCTGCAAAGTCTGCAGAACGTTCGAACGGACGTTGATGAAGTTGGTGATGCCCTGGGCCTTGAGTTCGTCCATAGTGGCTGGTGCGCCGGCAACCACGAGAATTTCCTTGCCCGAACCGATGGCGGCTTTGGTGGCAGGCGCAAATTCGGTGTATTCATCGTCGCTGGAACAAAGTACAATAAGGTCTGCACCGACTGCGCGGGCAGCTTTCACGCCTTCTTCAGCCGTTTCGAATCCTAAATTGTCGAACAATTCATAACCGGCGCAACCGAAGAAGTTGCCCGAAAACTGTGCACGTGCCAGACGCATGCTCAGCGAACCGATGGTCAGCATGAATGCTTTCGGGCGTTTGCCGGATTTTTCGGTGGCCAGACGCATCGCGTCGAAAGCGGAGCTTCCGCGGTCGCAGCTCAGGGTGGCAAGGCTGCCTTTTTCAGAGGAGCAACAACAATTTGCCTTTTCGGAAACCTTATCCTGTGCCATTTCGTTGAAGTTGGGGTACTGGTTGGTGCCCAACAAGATTTCGCGGCGGTTGGAAACGTCGTTCAAGCGCTTCTTGTTCGAAGCGTTGACTTCAGCCTGTACGAAACCTTCGCGGAGAGCAGCTAAGAAGCCGCCCTTTTCATCGACAGCCAAGAAGATTTTCCAAGCTTCTTCGGCAAGGGCAGTGGTGAGGTTCTCAATATAATAGGAGCCTGCAGAAGCGTCCACGATCTGATCGAGGTGGGATTCTTCCTTCAGCAGCAATTGCTGGTTGCGGGCGATGCGTTCGGAGAAATCGTCGGAAGTTTGGAATGCAGCGTCAAAAGGAACGACAGTTAGAGAATCCACACCGGCGATGGAAGCAGACATGGCTTCGGTTTGACTGCGGAGCAAGTTTACATAAGCATCGTAAACACTTTGGTTGAATTCGGACGTGGAGGCATGAATGCGCATTTTGGCAGCACTCTTGCAATCGCTTTCAGCCAGGTAGGCATTCACGATTTGAGCCCAGAGCAGACGGGCCGCACGGAACTTGGCGATTTCCATGAAATAGTTGGAGCCGATACCGAAATTGAATTTGACCTTTTTGGAAACCTCCTTGACGGAAAGTCCGGCTTCGGAAGCCAAGGTCAGGAATTCATTGCCGTAAGCCAGGCCAAAGCCCAGTTCCTGTGCGCAATAAGCACCTGTGTTATTAAAAAGGTATGGGTTTGCACCAAATACCCGAAATTTTGGGAGAGTGGCAGCGGCTTCAAAGGCGGCTTGCATGTCAGTTTTGATTTTTTGTTCGTCCGCATCAAACCCTTTGTTCAGAATTCTTTTGAACGGGTCATAATTGACAGAACCGACAATTTTAGAAGCATCCAGGTTGTTTGCCTTCACATAGTCGGCCAGCAGGCCAGCAATTTTAGCAGCCTCGGTGGAACAACTCCGGAAATTGATTTCGATGCATTCGAGGCAGATGCCTTTGAGCAGGATGGTTACGTTTTCAGCGGAAATCAGTTCACCATGAAAGATAAAACACAAGGAATCGATTCCTTTATTAAGGATATCCAGCGCCTTTTCATTTGCCAGTTTAGGATCGGACACTTCGATGTTCTGACTGACGAGCCAGTTGTTGTCGGTTTTGGTTCCCCGCACGTACGGGAATTCGCCCGGAAGCGAATCGGTGATTTTCATACCTTCCAGGTCTTCTGCCCGATAGAAGGGCATGACCTGAAAACCTTCGTTGGTCTTCCAAACGAGTTTCTTTTCGAAGTCCGCGCCTTTCAGGTCTGCAGTGATCCTGTCCATCCATTGCTGAGTGGTTACGGGCGGAAATTCTGAAAATAACTTTTCTTTGCTATCTGCCATAGTATAAGAATAATGAAGTTGTTTATTTGCGCGGATCATGTGCCCGGGCGTTGTTTAAAAAATGCACGCAAATTTACTGCTTTTATTCCGATTCGTAGTCGTTTTCGGGCCTTAAAAACGACTAAATATGCATTTTCTGACCAGCTTTTGCAAGTGCTTGTCTATCAATATAATTAACGAATATTTGCCTTTGAAGTACCCTACTTGTCAATATAATTATTACTTTTGGTGCGTTTTTGTAATGCATTTTTCATTCAAATGTGAAGAATGCGTCAATTTTTTTGTGACTAATACCTAATTATAATGAGGAAATTAACAGAGAAGTGCGCCTTGTATACTGAGCCTGAAAAGATCATGAAACTTGGCCTTTACCCCTATTTTCGTTCGATTGATTCTGATCAGCACACTGTCGTTTCCATGAATGGGAAAAAAGTGCTGATGTTTGGTTCAAACAGTTACCTCGGTTTAACCAATCATCCCAAAGTAAAAGAAGCGGCCATCGAAGCTACCAGAAAATATGGTACTGGTTGCGCTGGCTCCAGATTTTTGAATGGTACACTCGATATTCACCTCGAGTTGGAGGATCGCTTGGCAAAATTAACTGGTAAAGAAGCAGCCATTTGTTTCAGCACAGGTTTTCAAGCAAATCTCGGCGTTGTTTCTGTCATGGGCGGTCGTCACGACCATTTGTTGCTGGATGAACTCGACCATGCTTCCATTATTGAGGGTAGCCGACTTTCGTATGCCAAATCGCTCAAGTTTTCGCACAAC
>Ga0209125_1000229_pt1 | contig 87074 bp, 82 predicted proteins | sample BarGraIncub1131A_FD_184503 | JGI IMG/M metagenome (GOLD analysis project Ga0209125, IMG submission 184503) | Arctic peat soil microbial communities from Barrow, Alaska - Barrow Graham LP Incubations 11-31A (SPAdes) (version 2) | ecosystem: Environmental > Terrestrial > Soil > Wetlands > Peat...
AGTGCTCTCGCTATTAAACAAATTAATAAAAATGGCGTTGAAAAGTTATGTAGTGAGATTCAAAAAATATTATAATATTAATGAGGCAGCGACCCAGGAGATGATTAAGGTGGTACATATAATATGAAATTAAAGCAGATCTTCAAAAATGAGAAAATATCCATGATGTTAAAATATTCTTCTATTAAATATATAGCATTAATAATTGTATTTGTGAAAGGAATTATTAGTGCTAGAGTCCTTGGTCCGGAATTACTTGGAGTTCTTGGTAATTTAATTTTGGTATTAACTTATATATCATATTCAAGTTTAGGAATATTATACTCAATGAATCGCGAGTATGTAATATACGAGACCAGGGATGATCAAAAGAGAGCGAAAGAAGTTATAAGCACCTCATTTACATCACTTTTAATACTCTCTATATTATTAATATTAGTTGGTATTGGTAGTAGATTTATATATCACGGTCAATTAGGTACTTATATGTTATTAGTTTTTATAATAGGAGTTTTAGACCAATTTAGAATGTTTTATATTAATTATTTTAGATTAATTAATGATTTTAGAAAGATAAATTATATAGAACTTATAAATAACGTGTTGGCCTTTATTTTAATTGTTATTTTTATAAAAGACTTCAAAATATATTCAGTATTATATGCAATGGCTATTGCGGATTTTATAGTCTTTTTCTATGGATATTTTACTAGCAAAAGAATACACCTAAATATTGATCCTGAAATTTTAAAGAACTTACTAATAGTTGGGATTCCACTACTCATTTATAATTTAGGATTTTATATTTTAACAACAGTAGATAGAGTAGTTATTATTAAATATTTAGGATATACGGATTTGGGATATTTTACATTTTCAAATCAAATAGTGAATGGAACATTGGTGTTCATTACTTCAGTCACATTTTTATATTATCCAAAAGCCATAAAGACTTTAAATATTGATAATAACAATAATAAGACTGACATTTTAAAGAAAACATTAAACTACACCAAGTTTATTGAAGCTTTTGGAGTTGTTTTATGTTTGTTTGGTGTAATATTAATACAACCATTTGTTAGTATTGTAGTTCCACAATATCTTGTAAGTATAAACATTTATAGAATTTTAGTATTTGGAGTTATTGCAACTCAAATATCTTACTTTGCAAATGTTTTTATTGTATCAAATAAAAAACAAATGTATTTAGTTTATCTTCAGGGAGTAACCGTAATCTTTGCAGTTGCATTTAATCTCATTTTTATAAAACTTGGTATGGGAATATTAGGGGTTTGTTTGGCAACTTTAATTACAAACATTGTATATTCTATAATGCAGTACATGATTTATATGTGGATATTAAAGTTAGACAAAGGATACATAAAGAATTCATGTAAAATATATTTAAAATTCACAGTATATACGATTATAAGTATAGCTATGGGTATGTTTAATTTGAATTTTGTTTTCTATAGTTCAATAATGATAGTGTTAACGGGAGTTTTATATTACCGGGATATAAGATATTCCATAAAGAGTATATTATCAAGCAGTGGGCTTTAAACCATACTAGAATAAAAAATATCAAAATTAAAGAGGTATTCCTAGGGTTCTAATTATTAACAAACAAAATATTGTTAATAAAAAATCTTTATAATTTAGAAAGCCTCCTTTATTTATGTTATAATGATACATATAAAGGAGGCTTTTTTATGCCAAAAGTAAGTATTATTGTTCCTGTTTATAATGTGCAGGATTATTTAAAAAGATGTTTGGATTCTTTAGTAAATCAGACTTTAAAGGATATAGAAATTATTATCATTAATGATGCGTCAACTGATAATAGTCTTAAAATAATGAGAGAATATGAGGATAAATATAATAGCATTAAAGTAATTGACTCACCTACGAATCTAAGACAAGGTGGGGCAAGGAATTTAGGGATTGAGATAGCAAAGGGCGATTACATAGGGTTTGTTGATAGTGATGATTGGGTAAATGTAGAAATGTATGAAAAGCTTTACTCTAAAGCAATTGATGCACATTGTGACGTAGTAGATAGTGACTATTATGTTTCAGATGGCAAGAATGTCTTAACTGCGGTTTCAAGTAATACAGCCGATCAGCTAGGGGAATTAACTAGTGAGAAAAAGAAAGGTCTAATCCTTCATAGTGGGAGAATGTGGACCAAAATATTTAAAACGTCATTATTTATAGATAATAATATAAGGTTTCCAGAAAAGTTATCCTATGAGGATAATCCAGTGGTTCCATTACTACTTGCCCACGCTAGCAAACTTGAAAAGGTAAATGAACCACTATATTACTATTTTAAAAATCCTGAATCAACAACAACAACCAAAAACTCACTCCACCACTTTGATAGGCTAGAAACTTCTATTATTCTCGTGCAAGGGTTTAAAAAAGATGGACTATATGAAGAATTTAAAGATGAGGTTGATTTTAGATTTTCAGAATTATACTACATAAATACAATAAAAATATGTTTAGCTAATTATGATATTCCCCAAATTGATAAGTTATATGAAATTAGAAACTATATGAAAGTCAATTTTAATAACTATAGAAAAAATAAGTACTTTAATAGGATCAATAAAAAAGATAGGTTCCTAAGCAAAATAAATGATTTTGATCCAAGTTTGATAGTGAAGTCATTTAATATTTATAAAAAGTTAGTTTCCCGTAAATAAAGGTGTTTTTGGGGAGACCAATGAAAAAGTCTTAATATTGCAGCACCTCAGGTGATGATTTAACGTGCTAAAAAAGTTATAAAAACCAGAAATTTATGAGTGTTGCTCTAAATTTTCTGGTTTTTTATAACTTTACTGTAATTCTTTAAAAACAAAGAATCTTTGACCTATATAATTCAGCACTGTAAATAAACACATTCCAAACAATAAAGAAATTTGCTCAATTATATTTACTGCCAAATGTGCTTTTAATAATATCAAATTTACGAAAGGTTTTGCAATACTATATGCCATGATGTAACAAACTACAACAGTTATAATGAATTTTATTAATGTTTTAAAAAGTGAATCGTTATTCTGAAAAGTAAACTTTTTGTTTAGTGTATAACTTAAGATACTACCTAAAATATAGGAAACTGAGGAAGACCCCCAATATCCAAACTTTGCTAAATTGTACAATAGAAACATTATAACAGCACTAAAGATTGTATTTCCTATACCCACAAAAATAAATTTAACTAATTTTATGTCAAAAAATTTATTCATTATTATTGCCTCTGCTATTAATAAACTTATCAATAATAAATCTAGGACGTTCTTTTGATTCTAAGTATATTTTCCCTATGTATTCTCCGACTATTCCTATAGATAATAACATTAATCCCCCAATTAACCAGACAGAAACAGCTACGCTTGCCCAGCCGGTTACAGTTGACCCCATAAAATACCGTACGACAATATAAATTAACATTATTATACTAATTGTAAAAACTGTGAAACCCAGTCCTGTAACTAAGCGTATTGGCTTTATACTTAAAGATGTGATTCCTTCCCAAGCAAAGGATAACATTTTTTTTAGTGGATATTTGCTTTCTCCTGCAAACCTTTCATTTCGTTCATATAATACTATTGTTGACGGATATCCAATCATTGGAACAATTCCTCTAAGAAATAAATTTACTTCTTTAAATTTAGACAATCCTTCAATTGCACGTTTACTCATTAGCCTAAAGTCAGCATGGTTAAAAATCAATTCACCTCCCATTGAGTTAGTGATTTTATAAAAGCTTTCAGCAGTAATTTTTTTGAAAAAACTGTCATTTTCCCTTTTACTTCTTACACCGTATACAATATCGTATCCTTCCAAATATTTTTCTACCATTTCGTCAATTGCATTAACATCATCTTGTAAATCAGCGTCCATCGAAATAACCATGTCAGCAGAATCTTTTACAGTTGATATTCCTGCAAGAAGAGCATTCTGATGCCCCCTATTACGACTCAAACTAATGCCACTGTATAAGTGATTTTCTTTGTGAAGTTCTTCTATTATATTCCAGGTATTATCTTTCGACCCGTCATTAACAAAGACAACTCTACTATTACAGTCTATTTTCCCCTTTTGAGTTAACCCCTCAAGTTTCACTTTGAGTCTTATTGCGGTTTCTTTTATCACTTCTTCTTCGTTGTAACATGGTATAACCACATATAATATATTTTTCATTTTTTGTCTCCTCCTTATAAACAGAACCGCTATCATTAGTCATTATTATAACATATTTTACATTAAGACTATGGAAAAATTCAGTGGTCTCGTTTTTAACTCCTGGTTTTTATGCATTAAATATTTTATGTATATTACAACACTTATTGACTAAAGTTTAACTAAAGCTAAAAATAAGACATTTTAGTCGCATTTAGTTGAGCTTTAGTTGACTTTTGACTGTTTTGGTTGTATAATTGTACTTATATAGCATTAAAATAAATAAGGGGAGGTTTAGCATTGTTAGATTTTAATGATTTATGGTTAGTAAGAACTAATCCTGAAAACACTAACCGGTTAAAAGAGTTTTTAGAAAACAACATAATTGCAATAGGTTGGAGCAACTTACTTGATTTAACAAACATGCCTAAAAGCGAAATTTTTACAGAGCTTTCTAGGAAAAATTATTCTTGCTCAAATGTAAAGCTTGGTGTTATAAACCATTTTGTGAATAATATAAAGGTTGATGATTTATGTATCATACCTAATGGGGAGAAAATATATATAGCTAAAGTTACAAGCCCATATTATTATGATGCAACTAAGGTAGAAGACGGTTATCCTCATCAAAGAAAAGTTGAATTTATTAATAAGGAGAAGCCCATTAGTAGGGCTAGTTTACCTGAGACTATTCGAAAATCCTTAGGTGCTCAAAATTATGTTGCGCATTTAAGACATCGAATAGAAGAATTTAAGGCTTTTTTGGCTGAAACTGAACCTGGGAGCGAGAATATTAATTTACAGGAAAAGCTGAAAAAGTTGCTACCTCGAGCCATAGATAATATAAAAAATGCTATGGACAGTGATGATGTCCAAAGAAGGTTTAATGCATCCGTTGAAGTGCTTAGGTTGCTACAGAAATATGAATAAATTTCAATGATTTTGTCTATATTAAAGCAATATTACTATTAATAGTTATTACATAAAACTTTATTAAAATAAAGGTATTTAAACAAAAAAATACTTTACGCGAGGAGAAAAACATTTTGAAGAATATTTGGAAGAGAATGTGGAAGAAGAAGTCCCTAAAGATGGAACTTCATGCCGCCAAAAAAACTGATTTAAAAAAGAATCTTACATCAACTGACCTAGCAGCACTTGGAATAGGTGCAGTACTAGGTACCGGAATTTTTGTTTCAACAGGCGTTGGTGCTCATATGGCAGGCCCGGCAGTGGTTTTATCATTTATTGTAGCTGCAATAACAAGCGGACTTTGTGCTCTTACTTATGCAGAACTTGCCACAATGTTTCCAGTTGCAGGTAGTACATATACATACTCCTATATTGCTTTTGGTGAAATTATAGCCTGGATTATAGGATGGGACCTAATGCTGGAATATTTAGTATCTTCAGCGGCAGTTGCATCCGGGTGGTCAGGAACCTTTGTTGGACTATTAAGCTCTGCTGGAATTTCACTGCCTAAAATAATAACTGTTGGACCTGCTGGCGGTGGAATTATTGATTTACCGGCCGTTCTTATAGTGGGACTTGTAACATGGATATTATTTATAGGAATAAAAGAAAGTGCAAAATTAAATAATGTAATTGTTTTAATTAAAATTGGTGTAATTATTTTATTTATAGTACTTGGTGTATTTCATATTAGTGTAGCTCACTATAAGCCATTTGCTCCTTTTGGATGGAAGGGTGTCATGGCAGGTGCTTCAATCATGTTCTTTGCGTATATTGGTTTTGATGCAGTCTCAACAGCAGCTGAAGAAACTATAAATCCAAAGAGAGATGTACCTCGCGGCCTTGCTATTTGCCTAGGAGTTGTAATTGTACTTTACGTTGCAGTTGCAGTTGTTATAACAGGCATGATTCCATTTAAAGAAATTAGTCAGAATAATGCTATTCCCGATGCATTGACAAAGTTTGGTATCAATTGGGGTGCAGCATTGGTTGGAACCGGTGCAGTCATAGGAATGATTTCAACACTGCTTGTAATGCTTTATGGACAGATAAGAGTGTTTATGGTTATGTCAAGAGATGGATTACTACCAAAGGTGTTCTCGAAAGTACACCCAGTTCACAAAACACCAACACTTTGTACAGTAATTACAGGTTGTATAGCTGCGGTTATGGCAGGACTTTTACCCCTGCAGGAGATAATAAAACTATGTAATATAGGTACATTATTTGCCTTCGTTCTTGTATCTATTGGTGTTATAGTGCTTAGAAAAACTATGCCAGATGCTGAGAGAAAGTTTAAATGTCCGTGGGTACCACTAGTGCCTATACTTACTATACTTGCTTGTTTTTATTTAATGTCAGCATTACCTTTAGAAACATGGATTAGATTTATAACTTGGTTAGTAATTGGACTAGCGATTTACCTTATATATGGTAGGCATCATAGTATACTTCAACATAGTAAACCAAGACATTATAGCGAGACAAACTCTTAAAGGTGACATAAACCGAAATATTGCATAAAATACGTATAAGATTTTTAAATTTCGAGGAGGAAAAAATTATGATATTTACAAAGTGGTTTGAAAAACGAAAAAAGGCAATAGAAAAAAAATCTAAAATTAAAACAGTTAAAAAAGTACTTGTTGGGACTGTGGCTGGAAGTTTTAGTGGAATACTGGGAGGGTTACTTTTTTCACCTAAATCTGGTAAAGAAAATAGAGAAGATATTCTTAATACGTCAAAAGAGATTACAAACAATATTAAAGAGAAAACTATAGAAATCAAGGAAACCATTGATAATAAGGTTTCTGACGCTAAAGAGAGCGTTACAGATGCTAAAGTGAAAATCTATGAATACTTAAATGAAAAAAAACCTTCAAAGGTAATTATTGAAGCAAAGGATAATTTAAGTCTCGATGAAGAGGTATCGACCATTGAGGTACAAAATGATATAGTTGACAAAAACAAAAAATAAAAAATAAAAAATAAAAAATAATAAGGCTACAATCCTTTTAAGATAATTTAAAGGATTGTAGCCTTATTAACTATTATTTAAGGGTGAGTTTTTTAGCAATATCTATAATTTCATTATCAAGCTCGTACAAATCGTCTAATGATTCAAACTCATAAGTGATTTCTCCTGCCTCGTTATTATAAGGTAAAGTTATTTCTCTTTTATTTTTAGTGGATACTTTACAAATCCATTTTTCTGAATTGTTTTCTAATATTACAGTAAAATACATATCGCTATGAAGGAACGTTATATTTCCAGGGACAATAATTTTTCTTATTATTGATTTCACAATATAAAAAGATTCTAATTCAATTTGAGTCATTGCGATTCGATTTTCTACATTTTCAACATTTAGTTTGTTATCAATATTAATGGTATTCCCATTATCAGAAATTAATGTCTTTAAGGACGCCTTTGTGTATTCTCTGAAAATATCAACTAATGACTTTGTCTTTCTGCCAATATGCATTTCACCCAATATATAATTTACAAAAGCATCACTTGGCTTTTTGCATTGAGAAATAATTAATTGCTTGATTTTATTTAAATATCTCAATTCTGAAGCGGATTCATGTATTTCATCCACATTAAAATTACTCTTGGTATATTTGTTAATCTCAATAATATCCTTATCAGTTAAATCTAATATATTAAATTGAAAAAAACTTTCTGTATCCATAATATTTTTCTCATCTAAATCAGTATAAAATATAAAACTAAAACCATTTGTAAGCATTCCATATCTCGCCTTGCTAACAGCAAAATATCTAAATAGTTGAGAAATATGCCTTTTTAAGTTTTTATCAGGACAATTTTTAACTTCTATTAGAAGAACAGGACTTAATTCGTTCATAATAACATAATCAATTTTTTCACCTTTTTTTATACCTACATCTGTGGTGTACTCTGGAATAAATTCTTCTGGATTAAAAATATCATATCCCAATAGGTGAAAAAAAGGTAATATTATAGATGTTTTAACTGCTTCTTCCGTTTGTATTTTATCTTTTATTTGCATTAAAAAAAGGAGAAAATAGTTTTTATATAGGAGATAACGAAGAAGAAGCGATAGCTAAGATGGAATTGGTACATAATGGAGATGAATTAATCATCGAACATACTTTTGTATCTGAGGAGTTAAGAGGTCAAAATGTAGGTAAACAATTGTTAGATAAGGTTGTTGCTTTTGCGAGAGAAAAAAATAAAAAGATAATTGCTATCTGTCCCTATGCTAAAGCTAAATTGAATAAAAATAACAATTATTTAGATGTATTTCACAAGTAATATTTTTTATTTTATTATTTAGAGATTTCATATTCTAACATATATTATAGTATTTGTTATGGTTAACTTGACATTATAGGGCTTTTATATTAATATTAGTAAAATATAGAAATGCGATGACGGAGAGAAAAATATTTGTTTGTTCGAAGAGAGCCTGTGTTTGGTGTAAATAGGTATCAAGCGATATGTAATATACACTCCTGAGTTTGTGTGCTTAAAGAATATAATAATTATATTTGAGTAGATACACACGTACGCCAACGTTACATGGCTATGGTTTATTGACCAGAATTGAGTGATAACGAATTATTGAAATTTGTTATAATTAGGGTGGTACCGCGGATAATAATCTTTCGTCCCTTAAAGAACATAAAATATGTTTATTAAGGTGGTGATGGATTTTTTTGGTTTAAATTTTATTTGGCAAAAACACTTTTGAATAATAAGAATAAACAAAGCAATGAAAAATGTAACGCTGGTAATTAATTAAATTTAGAAAAACGGAGGTATCTATTATGTCAAATTTGAAATTCTATTTTGGTGAAGGTGTACCCGTGGAGATGCATAAGGTCCGCATAGTACAGAAATTGAATCTTATACCTGTAGAAGAACGTTTTAAATCAATCACAAAAGCAGGTAATAACACATTCTTACTTAATAATTGTGATGTTTTTTTAGATATGCTTACAGATAGTGGAGTTAATGCTATGAGCGATAAGCAACAAGCTGCAATGATGGTAGCAGATGATAGTTATGCAGGTTCTGCTACGTTTACAAGACTTGAAAGCAAATTGCAGGAGATATTTCAAAAAAAATATTTTCTTCCTACCCATCAAGGTCGAGCTTGTGAAAACATTATAGCAAAAGTATTTGTTGAAAAGGGAGATATAATCCCTATGAATTACCACTTTACTACAACAAAAGCACATATCAACTTAAATGGTGGCTGCGTGGAAGAGCTTCTTAAAGATGAAGGGTTAGAGACTACTAGCACACTTGCATTTAAAGGAAATATGGATATAGATAAGCTTAAACTAGTAATTAATAAATATGGGGCTGAAAGAATCCCTTTTGTACGAATGGAAGCTGGTACTAATTTAATAGGTGGACAACCTTTCTCACTTGAAAATATGAAGGAAGCATGTGAAGTATGCCAAAAATATGGAATTATGACAGTACTTGATGCAAGTTTATTATCTGATAATTTATATTTTATAAAGACAAAGGAAGAAGCTTGCAAGGATATGACAATACAAGAGATTACTCTTAAAATGGCAAGCTTTGCAGACATAATTTATTTTTCTGCACGTAAACTTGGCAGTGCAAGGGGTGGAGCAATTTGTACAAGTAATGAATACGCATATACAAAAATGCGTGAACTTATTCCCTTATATGAAGGATTTATAACTTATGGAGGTATGTCTGTTCGTGAAATGGAAGCTATGGCGGTTGGACTAGAGGAAGCCATGGATATGGATATGATTAACCAAGGTCCGATTTTTATTGAAGAAATGGTTAAGGAACTTCAGAAAAGAGATGTACCTGTTATAACACCTGCAGGAGGGTTAGGATGTCATATTGATGCGAAGAGATTTGTTGATCATATACCTCAAAGTCAATATCCAGCAGGGGCACTTGCAGCAGCTTTATTTATTGCAGGTGGAATCCGTGGGATGGAAAGAGGTACTATGTCTGAGGAACGTAATGAAGATGGAAGTGAATGTTATTCGAATATGGAGCTTGTACGTCTTGCACTTCCAAGACGTGTGTTTACATTATCACAGATAAAGTATGCTGTAGATAGAATAGGTTGGCTTTATGAAAATAGACATTTGATTAAGGGACTTAAATTTATAGAAGAGCCTAAGGTTATGCGATTTTTCTTAGGTAAGCTTGCACCAGTTTCAGACTGGCAGGAAAAATTAGTTGCTAAATTCAAGGAAGATTTTAATGACAGCCTATAACTAATATTTATAGAAGTGAATACGAATTTAAAATATGATTTTAAATTTAAGAAATATAGTAAAACCAGCAAGGAAGCTTGCTGGTTTTAGTTTGGGTTTAAGCTGGGTTTAGTTTCAAAAGCATTAGGATTAAAAGAAGAGGTGTTATATGTAAAAAATCAAGTTGTGAGTAAAACACTAACACAAACAAGTAACGTTAGTATAACACTATTTGCCTTTGATAAAGGGGAAGAAATAAAATGATGTTAGTTATAGTTAACGGATAGTAGAAGAAACAAAGTGTTAATAATATAGTATTAATCTATATCCAAAAACAAAATACAGGGATATTATCAGGGTCTTTGTAGAATATTATATGTAGTATTTTATAAATATTATATTATGATATATGGAGGGATAAGAATGTCAAAGAAAAGTACAATATACGAAATAACAATTACTGAGGACGGTCTAGATAATTATAAAAAGTATAATATTAGTGCAGAGGATATGGCTGAAAATTTAGGAATTGATAGTGTGATGACTGATTTTCAATGGGATGAAGATTCAAAAAAAGGACTTATTCTTACTGGAAGGATCTTAGACAGCATATCTGTGGAGGATGCTTTTTCCGAAATTCAAGGTGCTGAGTATATTGATAGCGTACAGGAAAGTTAAGTCATTTATAGTTTTATAGATGTTTTAACCACAGATAATCGTGTATAATTAAGATTGCTTTGATTAGTAGTCTTAATTTGTATGTAATGATATTTTAAGTAAAACAAAAATGATAGATGAGGTGATTTAATTGGTTGATTTAGCACTTCTAGGATGTGGAGGGGGAATGCCAATTCCTGAAAGATATCTATCTTCACTTCTCATAAGTTATAAAGGAAGAAAGATACTTGTTGACTGTGGAGAAGGTACACAGGTATCCATGAAAATACTTGGATGGGGGTTTAAGTCAATAGATGTGATTTGTATAACCCATGGACATGCGGATCACGTTTTAGGACTTCCAGGCATTCTTTTAACAATTGGGAATAGTGGTAGAACTGAGCCCATTACTATAATTGGACCTATTGGAATTGCGAATATTGTGAAAGGACTAAGGGTTGCAGCACCATATCTTCCGTACGAACTTATTATTATAGAAAATCCTTTAGATAGCGTGAAAATACAAGCTTTTATAAATTCTACTAATCCACCAGCCGCAGAATTCAATGATTTAATGATTTCAACACTAGAACTTGAGCATTCAACTAATTGTTTGGGCTATAGTTTCTATTTTAATAGAAAACCAAAATTCGATGTTGAAAGTGCAACTAAAAATAAAATACCAAAACAATTTTGGAGTATACTTCAAAAAAACGAGATTATAATTGATCATGATAAAACATATTTGCCAAGTATGGTGCTGGGAAAAGAAAGAATAGGGATAAAGATTAGTTTTGTAACTGATACAAGACCAATTCCCAAAATTACAAATTTTATTATGGGAAGTGACTTGTTTATTTGTGAGGGAACTTATGGTAATGAAGATGATATTGAAAAGGCTATAAAGAATAAACATATGACCTTTAGTGAGGCAGCAGAACTTGCAATAAGCGGAGACGTACAGGAACTTTTATTAACACATTTTAGTCCTGCAATGATTAACCCACAAGAGTATAAGGATAGAGTGGAGGGAATATTTAAAAATACTACTATTGGTGTTGATAGGCTTGTAAAGAACATGTCTTTTAAAGATTAGACAAAATATTTTTTATGTAACAGTTACTATAGTCAATGTCTAGAAATCTTAGTATACATATTATGTTTATGAAGGGGGAAATTATAATGAAACTTAAAATAAGACAAGCATGCGTAGAAGATTTAGATGCAGTAACAAAAGTAGAAGCAAGTTGTTTTCCAGAGGCAGAAGCAGCTACGAGGATATCTTTAGAGCAGCGAATTAAGACGTTTTCAGAAAACTTTTTTGTAGCTGAAATAGATGGGGAAATAATTGGGTTTATCAATGGCTGCGTTATCAATGGAACTGTTATCAATGATAAACTCTATGAAGATTCTACACTACATATTCCAGATGGAAGTTATCAGACTATTTTTGGACTAGATGTGATATCAGAGTATCGTAATCAGGGAATTGCAGCACAGTTAATGAATTATATGATAGAAGTATCAAGTAGAGCAGGCCGAAAAGGTGTTATTCTAACTTGCAAAGAGAGACTTATTCATTATTATGCAAAGTTTGGATACATAAATAAGGGTATATCTGAATCGGTACATGGAGGCGCTAAATGGTATGATATGATTTTAGAGATAGATTAAAGCAAATTAAGAAGGAAGAAAATAAATCACATCTTTTAATGTTTTGTCGTATAATAAATATCTTTGTAGATATAATAATAGTGGACAGTTTATTATATCAAATAAAGCAAAAAGGGGATATGAAATTATGAAAAACAAACCAGATGATAGAAGAGATAATGTAGATAAAATTCAAAACAATATTACTAATACTATTGAAAACTGTAATATTACGCAAGAAGCCATTGCAAACACAGATGATGAAAAATATAAAAAAACATTAGAAGAAAAGAATGAGAGAAGGCGAGACGCCCTTAATGGTATGAGATCAGAAGTTAGAGATGAGGCAATAGATAAAAAGAACGGATACAAATAGAGTTAAAATACATTATGCTCAGGGTTAACCTATATGCTCTATTAATTATCTTTTACAAAATTAATGTAACTTTCTAAATCTTTTTTATTATTTAAATTTGTAAACATATTTATATTTCCACTAATTCTTTTGGCGTCTGCCTCATCAATGTAAATAGTATTTATGTTACTTAGTAAGGAAAACATGGATGTGCGTTTTATAGAAATAAGTTCTTCAATTTTATGGATTAGGCTTGTAGAATAGAACCCGTTAAAGGGTTCTATTCTATTTCCTGTTTTTGTTACACAAGCATCAACATTACCTTTTATTTTTTCTTTCATATATCTTATATAATCATTACTAATTATAGGCATATCACATGCAGTAATATAAGTATATTTGCTTGTACTATTTTTTAGTCCTACATGAATTCCACCAAGTGGACCGATCTCCTTTATTTCATCGCAAACAATCTTGTAGTTTACATCAATATATTGAGTTGTTTTGTTTGAAACCACAATAATTTCTTCAAAATCCTCACGCAGTCTATCAATTTGAATATCTATTAATCTTTTTTCATTTATTTCTAGAAATTGTTTATCAAAACCCATTCTCGAGCTTTTTCCACCAGCAAGTATTACTGCAGTATTAAATTTTTTCATAATTAACCTCGCTTATTATAGTTCATTTGATAAATAAGTTAAATCTTTTAAGCTATGAATTCTTTTATTCTGTATAGACTCTTTGATTTCGTCTACTTTAACAAGTTTGAGTGTAGAAGTAGGACAAATCTCAACGCAGGCTGGGCCATTTTCGCGAGATTCACATAAATCGCATTTGTTTGCTATGATCTTATCATCAACCTTTGCCATTTCTATAGCACCAAAAGGGCATGCAACAGCGCAAGTTTTACAGCCTATGCAAGTGTTTTTGTTTATTGTAATCACTCCATCTTTATTAGATATTGATCCATTAGGGCACACATTTAAGCAAGCTGCATTTTCGCATTGCCTACATTGAATAGGACTAGTCACATTTGCATTTTTTATTACACTTAAGCGTGGATTAAATTCAATATCTTCATATACTGATAAAAAGATATTTTCTTTTGAATGAGCTACAACGCAAGCTATAAGACAAGTTCTACAACCTATACATCTAGATGGGTTTGCAATTACAAAACTGTTCATATTAAGATCTCCTTATTATTTAATTTTTGTAGATTTATATTTAGTATGCAATAATTCATGGGAAATGCGACCTAAAGGTTCTCCCAAAAATTCTTTGTATAGCTTTTTTATATGGGGATTTTCATGAGATTTTCGTACTAACAAATCACTATCATGTTTATAAAGGGATGCTTTCCTTTTTTCGTATGCTGTTTCCCTATCTTCTTCTAATAGGATTTTAGGTTGTCCACCTCCACTTATGCATCCTTGTGGGCAAGTCATAACTTCAATAAAATGATAATCACATGATCCATCCTTTATGTTTTCTATAATTGTATCTACATTTTTTAGTCCACAAACCACAGCAACGTTTAAATCCCACTCTCCCACCTTCACTTTGGATGTTCTTATTTTTTCATTACCTCTAATAAAGCTTAAGTTAACATCTTCAATTTTTTCTTTTGTTATTAACTCATATCCTGTTCTTATTGCCGCCTCCATAACTCCACCGGTAACACCAAAAATTGTTCCAGCTCCAGAATAATTGCCCAGTGGTTTATCAAATTCTTCCTCTTTTATATTTACAAAATCGATTCTAGCATCCTTTATAAGATAAGCTAATTCTCTTGTAGTTATAACAAGATCTACATCCTTATATCCACTTGAAGACATGCCTTCTCTGTCGCACTCTTGTTGCTTACAAGTGCATGGCATAACAGATACACTAAAAATTTTTGAAGGGTCTATATTTTCGATTTCTGCTCCATAAGTTTTCATTATGACTCCAGTCATTTGTTGAGGAGACTTACAGCTTGAAAGATGCTTTAAAATTTCTGGATGTTGATTTTCAACATATTTTACCCAAGCAGAGCAACAAGAGGTGAACATTGGCAAATTTTTATTTTCCATCACTCTATTTATAAGCTCACTGCCCTCTTCCATAATAGTTATATCCGCCCCAAAGCTGGTATCGTAAACTTTATCGAAATTTAACGATCTAAGAGAAGCTGCAAGCTTGCCTGGCGTTAAATCTCCAAGCCCTAAGCCAAAATCTTCTGCTATGGAGGCTCTTACCGCTGGTGCGCACTGAACCATTTTGATAAGATTGGAATTATTTAAAGCAGCTTTTAGTTCTTTTAAACGTCCAAGGTTATAGGCTGCAAAATTAGGTTCATTGTTTTTATTGGTGTCCATTGAGTAAACACTACATATTTGAACACATTGTCCACAAAGAACACACAAATCTCTATTAATGCTTTGAGGTTCACCTTGTCTGCCATCTATAGCATTTACAGGGCAGACTTGGCTACAACGTCTACAACCACTACATAACTCTTTATCAATGTTAATTACATTCTTAATAGTCTCCATTTAATTTTCCTTTCCTATGTTCACTAAATTTAACAAAGCTTTTTTATTACGAGCGGTTATTAATTCTTTTAAATTCACTAAAGACAAAGCTTTTTCAGGGCATGCATCTACGCAAGCGATTCTATTATTTTCGTTACATAAATCACATTTATTAGCAATGCTTTTACATGATAAAGACATTTCTATTGCTCCAAATGGGCAGGCTATAGCACAAGCCTTGCAGCCTATACATTCCTTTTCATCTATTATGATTTTATTGTCTGCATTTTTTATTGCACCTACTAAACAAACCTTAGCGCAAGGTGCATCTTCACAATGATGGCATTGGATTGGCATATTTAGATTTCCAAACCGAGTGACGAATAGTCTTGGCATAAGAGGACCATTTAGACTTCCAACGGTTTTCTTAGCATTTTTACTATGTGCAACTGAGCAGGCTACCTCGCAAAGTTTACAGCTAATGCATTTCTTAGCATCGGCAATTATGAAGGAATTAGTTGATAGTTTCAAATATTTCACACCCTTCTAGTTATATACTATTATAATTTAATTCTTTCTGCATTTGAGTATATATTCATTTTATTTCCGCGTACAAAACCAACTAAAGTTATATTTACTTTTTTAGCCAAGGCTACTGAGAGACTTGTTGGAGCTGATTTTGAAATTATAACCGGAATTTGTAATTTTGCTGCTTTAAGTATCATTTCAAGGGAAACTCTTCCACTAAGGATAATTATTTTATCTTTTAAGTAAATTTCTTTTGTCAAAGCTTCGCCTATTACCTTATCTAGTGCATTATGACGAGCTACATCTTCTGCAATAACTTTAATTTTCTGGGAATCACATAATGCTACGCAATGTACTCCACCTGTAGTTTTAAAAACCACTGAATAATCTAAATCCTCAGCCATGAAAGCATAAATTTTATTTACATCTAGACATATATCACTCTTCACAGGCTCACAATTTACCTCGTTTAAAAAGTTTTGAGCTCCAGAAACGTTGGTAGTGTTTGTACCTTTTATACTCTCAAGATCTACCTTTTTTGAAAAAAAGCTTTCTCTTGAGGCATCTTTATTTACAGTTTCAACTTCAACTGTTCCTTTTTCTTCATCTAAATTGAAATTAAGAACATCATCTAAACTTGTTATTAGTCTTTCGGTTCTCAAAAATCCTAAGGTTAGTTCTCTTAATTTTTCAGGACTACAAAGTAAGGTAGCTAACCTTTTTTTATTTAAAAATATTGTTAAGGAATATTCACAAACTAAGAGTTCATCACAGTCATATGATTTATCTTCAACCACTTTTATTACTTTACAGGCTATTGTTTTATTCACAATTATGTTCTCCTCTCGTTAATTTACTTTCTATAAAAGCACAAATCGAATTAACATCATTCAAGTCTAATAATGGAATATTCACATCTAGTTCTTCATCGCTAGCAATTGCAATGATTTGTGAGATTTTGTAATTTAAATTATTATAAAGTAGATTAGAATCTGCACCTTTTCTGTGAACTTCTATTTTAGGATAGTTATTACTTTTATAACCTTCTATTAAAACAATGTCTATATCTTTAAAAAGGAGAAGAATTTCACCTATAGGTAGTTCTCTTTTCAATTTTAAAATCATAGCCAACTTTTCACCAGAGGATATTATTACGTTATCTGCACCAGCCTTGCTAAATTTAAAGCTATCTTTACCTTCTTTATCTATGTCAAATTTATGAGCATCATGTTTTAAAACTCCAATGCTATAATTTCTTGATTTAAATTCTTTAATCAATTTTTCTATTAAAGTTGTTTTTCCAGTGTTTGATTTTGTAGCTACTATGGAGAGGATAAAGCTTTTTTTACTTCTATTTGAAGATGAATTTTCCATTGATTGTTTCACCTGCCTTTACACTTCCACATTCTTTAGAAATTATTACAACCCCATTAGCATTGCAGATGGTACGCAAGTGATTGGAAGATTGAGGCCCCGCTTTGCTTGCATAGTAAACTCCATCTTCTTTTCTGATTTTAACATATACATACTTTTCTCTTCCTATTTTAGCTTTGAAATCATCCTCTAAGACAACTGGAAATTCCTCAGATTCATTTTCAGTAATACCCATCATAGATCTTATAGCAGGCCTTACAAATTCTTCAAAACTGCTTATTAATGCTGTAGGATTGCCAGGCAGTGCAAAAAACAACTTTTTAGTATACACTGCAAATGTTAGTGGTTTACCTGGTTTTATAGCAACAGATGTAAATTTAATATCTGCTTTTATTTCACGAAGGATATCTTTTACGAAATCGTAGTCGCCAACAGATGCTCCTCCTGAAGTTAAGACAATATCAGATTTTTCAAAAGCTAATAAAATCTTTTCTTTTAAAGCTTCTTTATCATCATTTACAATTCCTAATGAAAATATCTCTGCATTTGCATTTCTTATTAAAGCCTTTAGTGAATACTCATTGCTATTTCTTATTTTACCTTTTTGAATCTTTGAATTTATGCCAATCAATTCATCACCAGTGATTACTATTCCAATAGTAGGGGCTTTATACACATTGAAAAATTCATGTCCTAGAGAAGCTAATAATCCAATCTGGGGTGGCATTATGAGAGTGCCTTTTTTAAAAGCAACATCTCCTTTTAGAATTTCTTCTCCCAATTTTATGATATTATTATCTTTTTTAACCTCTTTATAAATAAATAAATTATCAACCTTAGCATTAACCTTTTCAATCTCTATTACTGCATCTGCTCCCCTAGGAAGCATTGCACCTGTCATAATCTTATAGGATTCATTTTCTTTTAATGAATCCTCACAAAAATCGCCAGCTTTTATTATTGACTTAATTTTAAGTATTATATTCTTTTTGTTTTGCGTATCACAACTTCTTATTGCATAGCCATCCATTGCTGATTTATCAAAAGGGGGCAAGTTATCAAAGGAGTAAATATCCTCAGATAAAACTCTATTAAGAGAATCCTCTATATATATACGCTCAGAGCTTAATAACTTTATTTCCTCATTAATTATTTTTTTTGCTTCCCATACGTCAATCATATTATTTAACCTTCATCTTCCTTTTTAACTTATTATATTCAGCATTAACAGTTTCTTCAGCTAAAGCTTGGTTTTCAATTTTTAAAACCTTAATTGCGCAATATTTAAACTCAGGAGTTTTAGAAATAGGATCTAAATAACTTGAAGTTAATTCATTACACGCACCAACCCACCAGTGGTATGTCATGTATGTAGAACCTTCTTTTATTTTTTCACTAATAGCTGCTCTAGTTAGTACACTTCCTCTCCTCGAGGTTACCCTAACTAGGTGTCCTTCTCCTACTCCAAGCCTATGTGCATCTTCAATGCTCATTTGAATATGACCTGGTTCGTCCTCTAAAGCACTTAATGCACGACAATTTCCAGTCATTGTTCTTACAGAGTAGTGTCCAACTTCGCGTACAGTGGATAAGATTAATGGATATTCCTCATCTATGGTTTCCATAGGTGATCTCCATTCACATGCAAAGAGTTTTCCTTTTCCATTTTCAGTTCTAAATTTATTACCTTTATATAAATATGTTGTTCCTTTATGCTCATTTGTAGGGCAAGGCCATTGAACACTTCCTTGTTGCTCCATTTTATCATAGGTTGCGCCACTAAAGTCTGGACAAAGATTAATCATTTCATTCCATATTTCTTCTGAGTTTCTATAGGACATTGGATATCCCATTGCAGTTGATATTTCACAAATAATTTGCCAATCAGTTTTTACATTTCCTTTTGGCTGCACTGCTTTTCTAGTTCTCTGGAATCCACGGTCAGCTGAAGAAAATACTCCATCATGTTCTCCCCAAGAAGTTGCAGGTAGAACCACATCTGCATGTAGTGCTGTTTTATTCATGAATATATCTTGAACAATAACTAATTCAAGTTTATCTAAAGTTTCACGTACCTCAGCAGCATTTGGATCACTTTGAACTGGATCCTCTCCAAATATATAATATGCCTTAATTTTATCTTCCTCTAAAACTAATTGAGGAACTTCTGTTAAAGCGTGCCCGATCTTATCTGAGAGTTTAACACCCCAGGCTTTTTCAAATTTTGCTTTTGATTTTTCATCTGTGACCTTTTGATATCCTGGGTATACATTAGGTAATGCCCCCATATCACAAGAACCTTGAACATTGTTTTGTCCACGTACTGGTCCTATTCCAACATTAGGTCTGCCGAAGTTACCAGTTAAAAGAGCAATAGATGCGAGTCCCTTTACAACATCAACCGCTTGTGAAAATTGGCAAACTCCCATTCCATACAGAATAGTTGCATTATTTGCTTTTGAATATTCCCTCATGGCTTTTCTTATATCATCAGCTTTTATGCCGGTTATATTTTCCACATATTCGGGTGTGTATTTTTTTACGAATTCTTTATATTCCTTAAAACCGTCTGTATAGCTCGCAACATAATTTTCATTATACAAATTTTCTTTTATTAAAACATTACCAAAAGCATTCACTAAAGCCATATTTGTTCCGCCCTTTAATTGTAGCCACAAGTCTGCAAATTTTGTAGTCTCTGTTCCTCTTGGATCAGTTACAATTATTTTTGCTCCTTTTTCTTTAGCTTTAACTATTCTTCTTGCAACTATTGGGTGAGTGTCTGATGGATTGTAACCAAATATAAATAGCAAATCTGAATTTTCTATTTCAGGAATAGAATTGGACATAGCTCCATCTCCAAGTGAATATGTGAGCCCAGCTACTGATGGCCCATGACACACCCTTGCGCAGTGATCTATATTATTAGTGCCAACTGCTGCCCTCATGAATTTTTGCATTATATAATTAGATTCATTGCCAGAACCTCTAGCACAACCAGTGCCCATTATAGAATCAGCACCATATTTTTCTTTGATAGCCAATAACTTTGTAGCTACAAAATTTATTGCTTCTTCCCAAGAAACATTCTCTAAAACACCATTTTTTCTTATCATTGGACTTTTTATTCTTGGAGTTAATATTTGCGGATTGTTCAAAAAATCCCATCCATAATGTCCCTTTAAACATAACGTACCTTCATTAGTTCGTCCATCAGCAGGTTCGGCTCTTATTATTTCTCCATTTTCTACAACAAGATACATTTGGCAACCACTTCCACAATATGGGCATACAGTTAATACTTTCTCTTGCATTATTATTAACCTCCTCTAATTAAAAAATGTATATAAAACAAAAAACCAGTACAAAGCGAATAAACGCAAGTACTGGTTTATTAAAAAGCTAAGATATCTCTTTCTTTTATAATCAAACCAAAGTTTTATTAATTTTTAATGTAACTGATTTATCGAAATTCTTCAAGCTAATTACTTCCATATCGTAATCGTAAATACCACCAACTGTTTCATAGACTTCTTGTAAAAATTCCTTTTCTAAATGTGGTTTTACAATTTTCCAATATTCATCAACTATGTGTGGGGCTCCTTCTCTAATGAGAATCTTTGATAAATCCGATAAAACACCTCTAATTTCTACAGTTATTAATTCATCTTCTATTTTAACCTTAACATTATCTGGACCTTTGCCTCTATAGTGCTTAACAATTTTTACTGCTAGCTTTCTGAGTTTCTCTTTTAATTCCAAATTTTTATCTGTCAAGATTACACCTCAATTATAATTTCTTATTGTTGGCTACATTAATCTTAACCCTATAATTTTAACAAGTCAACTGTTTTTTTGATGAGATTTTAGTTATTTAGTCGATTACATTATAGTTTGACATTTTATCAGTTTTGCATAAAATTATAACAACATTACACGTATTAATTGATGATAATGTTTATAGTACTTGGGATATTCCTATCTAAAGAAATATTGTATATAAGAAAAGATTAATAAAATTAGTTCCATATTTAAATATCTATACATATTATAGAATGTAATTAATTTTATGGAGATGTCTGCATGATTAAGATAAATGATTTAGTACAAAGTGAAATACAATCAACGCAAGATTACGATTGTCGTATATATTGCCCAATGAGGAGTGATAATTCTTATATGCTACGTGACCAAATAATACCTGATTACAATAGTGAATATTTGGAAGAGGATGGAGGATATCGACCTATACCTGGGGGAAATTATGGACCAGAAGGTGGACATGGACCTGGAGGGAATCCTGGACCTGGAGGAGGCCACGGACCAGGAGGATATCCTGGACATGGAGGATACCATGGACCTAAGATATGGCACGGACATGGAGGATATTACGGTCATCAATACTATCCAGATATTAATTATTTTTATTTTCTAAATTCCCTTTATTATCGTTACTATCCATATGATCCCTACTACGATTATTATTATGATACTTATTAAAAAAGGTCTGCTGTGAACTATAGAACATAGCGGTTTACAATGCTAATAAAATTAGTAAAAAGATATAGCAAAATTCAATTTTGCTATATCTTTTTTGATTTACGACTTTAAATTATCTTTTAAGAGCCGTTTTTATAATTTGTATGTGGTAAATACCACAATATTGTTTTATAATTAAATTAAAAAATATAGGAAGTGTTATTTTATGAATGATTTACTTAAAGAGATAGAGTATAATAATGGAAAATTTCCAAAAGTGCAATTAAAGGAAATAATAAATCGTAAAGAGGAGTTTATACCTGAATTACTTGATATATTAAAAAATGCCAAAGAAAATTATGAAGGGATTTTAGAGAAATCTGATTATTTTGCACATATATATGCCACCTTCTTGTTAGCACAGTTTAAAGAAAAGCAAAGTTTTAAATTAATTATAGATTTAGTTAGTTTACCAAAGGAAATTCCAGACGATATTTTTGGTGATTTTCTTACAGAGGATTTACATAAAATTTTAGCATCAGTTTGTGGCGGAGATACGCAGCCAATAAAACAATTAGTTGAAGATAGTAATGTTAATGAATATGTTAGATGTGCTGCTATTAAATCCTTTATTGTTTTTTTGGGAGAAGGGGTCATGTCTCAAGTTGAAATTATTGAATATTATAAAAGCTTATTTGAGGTCAAACTTGAGAGGGAATATTCACAAGTCTGGAATGAACTTATATATGATTCTTGTGAAGTTGGTCCTAGTGAATTATACGAACATATAAAAAAAGCTTATGAAGATGAATTAGTAGATGAGGAATGCATATCTCTAGAAGAAGTGGATGATGCTATTAAAATTCATGATAAAGCGAAATTTCCAAAATTAAAAGAGGAAGGATACTCATTTTTAAGAGATACTATAGACGAGTTAGGATGCTGGAGCTGCTTCGCCAGAGAAGACATTGAACCTAAATCTCAATATATGCTAGGAATTAATAAAATGAATAAGAGCAAAAACAAGACTAAGAAAAAGCAGGTAAAAGCTAGCAAAAAGAAGCAAAGGAAAAAATAGATTCAGAGTAAATTTAAATATTAAAAGCTTACCTAATAAACGAGATGACTAGATAACATTTAGTTGTCTTTTTTTTCGTGAATAATATAGTCTATTGCTAAAATATAAAATGAAGAAATGTAGATTTTTTTAAAATACAAATGTATAGTTTTGTTTAAACCTCAGATTTATCTTTATAAAAAAATGTTGGAATTGTAAAACTAAATAGAAATATGGGAAAAAGTATAAAGAATTGTTAAAAAAGAACGATAAAAGAATAAATATACAAATAAGGGTAAAATTCCAGATTAAATATCAAGAAGTATAGAAGCTTTAGACAAAGTTATGAAAGAAGTAGCTAATGCACTAAAAAATTAACTGAAATGGCTATAAATTTTCAAAAATACATGGAAAGTTTTAAATTATAATGCCTTGTTTTACTGGGGTTTCGTACATAAAAGACAAAAGTGGGACAAGCAGATAACTATTGTATATGCTTAGTCAATATGCTAAAATATTTATGTTTAATGATCGGAGTTGTTAAAAAATGTATACATATAGAATGGTCGAGAGCGATGCTGAAAAAAACCTTATTTACAAGTTAAGATACGATATTTATTGCAAGGAAAAAAGATGGTTAGCTTCTTCGAGTTATTTAAAATGTTTAGAAAGTGATGAGTATGACAAAAGGTCACTTCACTTTGGCGCATTTGATGTTAATAATATATTGGTAGGAAGTGTAAGACTCATAATACCTGAAAATAACATGCCAATTCCAATGGAAGAAATCTTTGAGATTGTTCCAAATCTGAATCAAAAAAGAGTGGAAGTTTCTAGATTAGTAATACCTAAAAATAGAAGGGGTTATAATATTTTAATGGGATTAGTTCGGACAATTTATGACTGGGCAATAGAAAATGGCATAACACACGCTTATACAATATCTGAGAATGATTTATTAAATTACATAAATAGAAAGGGTTATCCTTTTAAAGCTATAAAAGATGGTAAGTATTATTTCGGAGGATATACAATTCCCGCTTGCATGATATTAAGTGATGTTAAGGACTATGCTGTACAAAATAAAAAAACGGGTACTATTGTGCTATGAAAATGATTAAAAAGGAGGAATAAAATTGTTGTATGAACAATTTACGTTAAGAAATATAGATTATATACCAAATGAATTACAAAACAAAATACGTAATACAACTATCCTTATAGCTGGTTGTGGTATTGGAAGTTCCTTTGCGGAAGTAGCAGTTCGATTAGGATTTGAAAATTTCATTTTAGCAGATGGTGATATAGTCAATGATCATAATTTAAATCGCCAATGTTTCACTGCTAATGATATTGGAAATCTTAAAGTAAAAGCATTATCAGAAAGGCTTAAAGCAATTAATCCTTCAGTTAAAGTTAAAGAATTTACTGAGTATATATCTGAAAAAAATGTTACCCGAATTGTTAATGATGCTGATATAGTTTTTGATACAATTGATTTTTTGGATTTGAAGTCAATTGTAGGGTTACATGACGAATGCAGTAAACAAAGAAAACATGTAATATCAGCATTAGCTATTGGTTGGGGGGCAGGATGTATTTATTTTCCACCAGATTCAAAATGCTCATTTAGACAAATATTTTCACTTCCTTTTGAAGGTCCAGTCGATCAATTTGGATATGCTGAAACTTTTTCAATAGTCATTGACAAATTAAAGGAGAAATTGGACCCAACTGTATTAAATGCAGTTGGTAAGGCTCTCTTATTTATGGATGATGGTAAACCATGTCCAGCTTCACAAGTATCCCCTGGAGCTTATGCTGTTGGAACACTCGCTGGAACACTTGTTGTACGTATTCTCTCTGGGTTGCCAGTATTGCATGCGCCTAACTTAATGACAATTGATATTCAAAAATCTTTAACAAGTGATGCACTAAATATGCTTGAATAAAGAAGGCACTGCAGCATTTAAGATTCATAGGTAGGAAATAGAATGTGCTCCAAATATAGTCAATTAGATTTTTGTAACTTCCATAAAATTTATTTAGTGAGATCGTGAAGATAATTTACAAATAAGCTTCACGATCTTTTTCTGCCCTATAAACATATGAATAATCATTTGTAAATTGCGACTTAATATGTCACACATTCTTATCTTTTTTAGATTTAAAAAGGTAAGAATAGACAAAATTAATTAATTTTATGATATAATTTTAGAACAAAGAAAAGAATGTGTAGAATAATTAAATGTATAAAAAGTATTATAACAAGATGTCTTATCTTTGAGGAAAATTGCAGAAAAGATATTCTTTAAATGAAAAATATTTGTCGCAAGATATTAGATGAAAAATAGTAAATAAGAGCGACTAGAGGAGAATAGGTTATGGTTATTTTAACCGCTTTATATTTTATGTGTGGAATTATATATGTAGTTATAGGTATATTTACACTTTTGAATGATTCAAAGAATAAATTAAATCGAGTATTTTCTGTGAACTGCATGAACCTAGCCTATTGGGCATTTATGACTTGTTTAATGAATGGGTCAATTGGTGCCGAAACAGCAAGTGATTTTTATTTATATTCTACATTTTCCTGGGCGACCTTTTATTGTTTGCTTTTACATTATACTGTTATTTTAACATGTAAAGACGCCTTTTTAAAAAGACGGTTTGCATATCTAATTTTCTATTCGCCAGCTTTATTATCAATCTATTTATATTTTTTTCAACCTGACATGGCACAGAATTTTGTGAAAACAAATTTAGGATGGGTTTACATTGCATCAACAGATAGGGGATTTATTTGGACGAATTTTTATACCGTATATTATTTTTCTTATATGATAGCGGTTATGTTTTTCCTTTTTAAATGGTGGAAAGATTCGAAAATAATAAGGGAGAGGAAACAGGCAAAACTTATACTAATTACAATTTTTGTAACAATAATATCAGGCGGTATTATAGATATTGTGATTCCCATATTTACAAGGCCATTTATGCCTTCCGTAGGTATTATTTTCATTGTAATACCCATAATTGGAATATGGTATTCTATTAAAAAATATAAATTGATGGACCTTAATCCTGAAAATTTTGCTTTAGAGGTTTTGAAAATAATGAGTGAAGGATTAATTATTGCAAATCATGAGGGTATAATAAAAGATATTAACAAAGGTGCTCTTAAATTATTAGGCTATGAAAAAAATCAAATCAAGGATAAATTAATAAGTACTTTGTTCTCAGAAACAATAGAACTATCAAAATTAACAAATTGCAGTAGTTTAGAAATTGAAATTGTGCAAAGTGATAATAACAAATTATCAGTTCTTTTATCTTCATCTATTTTACAGGATGAATGGGGAGATTCATTGGGAATTGTTTGCATATTTCAGGATATTTCAGGAATTAAACTTGTTCAGCAAGAATTAATGAATTCATATGATGAGCTCGAAATTAAAGTTGATGAAAGAACCAGTGAGTTAAGTAATTCTAATAAGGATTTAGAGCATGAAATAAATGCACGTATAGATATGGAGGAAGAAATAAAGAAATTAGCCTATCATGATTATTTAACAGGGTTACCAAATAGAAGATTATTTATCGATAGATTAAATCTGAGTATTTTTGATGCTGCTGAGAATGAAAAAGTAATAGCGGTATTATTTCTTGATTTGGATTCCTTTAAAAGGATAAACGACACAATGGGTCATGCTAAAGGTGATGAACTATTAAAAATGGTTTCAAAGAGGCTAAAGAATACAATAAAGGAAAGTGATACTGTCTGTAGAGTGGGTGGAGATGAGTTTCTTATTTTAATTCAAAACATAGAAAATAAGCAGTACATTAGAGATATATCAGAAGAAATTCTTGGTATTTTTAAAGAACCTTTTAAAATAAATAGTAATGATTTATATGTAACTACTAGTATTGGTGGAGCTATTTATCCTATAGATGGTCAAGATGTAGAGACACTAATAAAAAATGCCGATATTGCAATGTATAAAGCAAAAGAAAAGGGTAGAAACAAATTTGAGCTTTGTACTGCAGTTATTAAAGATAATTTGGTTGAAGAAATGAAGTTAACAACCAGTTTATATAAGGCTATAGAGCGAAATGAACTAGAATTATATTATCAGCCTCAAGTTAGTTTAATAACAGAGAAAATTATTGGTCTAGAAGCTTTAGTAAGGTGGAATAATGCAGAACTTGGAAGGGTAAATCCAGGAAATTTTATATATATAGCTGAAAAGACTGGTTTGATTTTGCCAATTGGTGAATGGGTAATGAGAACGGCTTGTTGTCAAAACAAAAAGTGGCAGGATTCTGATATATTAAATGTACCTATAGCAGTTAATCTTTCAGTAAATCAATTTCAAAATACAGAGATAATTGAAAATATTGTTAAAATCTTAAAGGAAACAAGACTAAATCCAAAGGATTTGGAACTAGAGATAACAGAAAATATAATCATGAAGGAAACAGAATATATCATTGAATCTTTAGTGCAATTAAAAAGGCTTGGCGTAAAAATTGCAATAGACGATTTTGGAACAGAATATTCTTCCTTAAATTATATTAAGCAATTACCGTTAGATAAAATAAAAATAGATATGTCATTTATTCGGGGAATAAATATAAACCATAAGGATGAGGCAATCATTAAAGTTATAATTGCATTAGCTAAAAATTTAGGATTAAAGGTAATTGCTGAGGGAGTGGAAACAAAGGAGCAACTAGATTTTTTGAGAGATGAAATGTGTGATGAAATACAGGGATATTACTATTATAAACCGATGCCAGCGATTGAAATAGAAGAATTAATGAAAAATAGATTAGACTTAAAATAAGATAACTTAAAATTTGAAATTTTTATAAGCTCCATAAAAAACAGGCAAATGCTAAGCAGTTTGCCTGTTTTAGTTTCTATATTTGTTTAAGATAAGGTACTAGATCGTGGATGATTAAAGAAAAGTTTTACATAGTATTTAATTCTTATAAACATCGTTACCGTACCATTTTATAGATAATTTAGATAATGTACCATCTTGTTTTAATTCTATAAGTGCTTTATCTATTTTTGTCTTTAATTCTGTATCCTTTTTATTTAAAACAAAATAAGTGGGTACCTTAGCTACACTTGCAGCTAATTTTATATCCAAATTTAATTCCTTTTGAACCGCAGGAAATGCAGGAGCTGGATATATAGCTGCGTCATATTGTCCTGAAGCAACCATCTTGAAAGTGTCTGCAGAGCTTAATGTATCTATTGGTTCAAGTTTTATTTGTTTATCTGGATTTTTATTATTATAATCTTGAACTATGTTATAACGAGCATCATTGGAGGGAATTGGAACTAATTTTTTCCCTACTAAATCTGCAAAAGAGTTAATATCATTACGATTTTTTTTAGTAACAAGTCTAAGATCACTTAGGCCAGAAGGTTGAGATGGAAAAAGAAATTTTTGCTCACGTTCTGCACTCTTATAAAGATGGCATGTACCAATATCGTATTTACCTGATTGGACGCCTAAAAGCATTGCGCTTTGATCCATTCCACTATATTCAAATTTATATTCAGGAAGCTTTTTGTTTATTGCCTTAAGCACATCTCCATCATATCCAGAAAGTTGTCCATTCTCATCTATAAAGGTGAATGGCTTTGCATCATTTACTCCGGCTATTTTTATAACTTTAACACCATTAGTTGAAGTTGAACTGTTTGTTTTTGAGCAGCCTACCGCTGAAATAATTATACCTGTTATTAATATTAATGAAATTATTGTTTTTTTCATTAAAATCTACCCCCTAATTTATGTGCTGATTTTTTTATATATACTTAACCTATTTTCAAGGACCACGAAGAGTTTTGCAAATAAGAAGCATATAATAAAATATATAATAGATGCATCTACATATGTTTCTAGATATTTATAACCACTGGATGCCTCAACCGTTGCTGTTGCCATAATTTCTACAACCATAACTGAGAAAGCTAAGGATGTATCTTTTGTAATTTCCAGAAATACATTGCTGAAATTAGGTAATGCAACCACTAATGCTTGTGGTATAATAATTCTTCTTAAACTTTGAAAATTTGTCATACCTACTGAGTAAGCAGCCTCAAATTGCCCTTTATCTACAGAATTTAATGCTGATCTTATATTTTCCGACAAATATGCGGATGTATTTAAAGTAAATGCTATTAATACGATGGTTATATGTGGTACATTATTTGAAGATAAATTCCATCCTATGCTTTGATGTAAATAAGTGAGTAATTCCGGAAGACCATAAAATACAACATAAAGTTGTACTAGTATAGGTGTACCCCTTATAAAAGAAACATAGATTGCAGCTGCGTTTTTTAATACTGGAACTTTATTAATTCTACAAATTGCAATGAATAAACCGATAATTAGACCAACCATTATAGCAAATATTGTGATGAATAAGGTAACCGGGACAGCTGCCAATATTCTAGGGAATGTCTTTATCGCAAATTGAATATCAAAAGCCATCTCTACTCGCCCCCTTCTAATATTAGCATTTTTTATAGGCTATTTCTTTGTTAGACTTATTGGTGTGTCTATATTCATAAAAAGATATACTTTTTTCAATTACAATACACATAGCCCAATAAATTAGTGCAAGTCCAATGTAAGATTCTAACTGCCTGACTCCATATCCATTAGATCCAATTAGTTTAGCTTTGCCCATTATGTCAATTATTCCTATTGTAAATACATAAGATGTTTCCTTTAAAAGACTTATCACTAAGTTTCCTAGATTTGGTATAGCAACATCAAAAGCTTGAGGAATTATAATTCTTCTAAGCATTTGCATATTAGTCATTCCAACACTTAAAGCTGCTTCCTTCTGTCCTATATCAACAGCTAAATAGGAGGATCTCATAATTTCAGAAAGGAATGCACCACTATTCAACGAAAATGTTATTATTGCAAAAACAACCTTATCCCAATCATTAATATCCATACCTACAGAACTTAATACTTGGGGTAATCCATAAAAAACTAAAAATAATTGTAATAATGGTGGTGTGCCCCGTATAAAAGCTACATAACCATTAGCAATTGAGTTAATTACGGTATTTTTATTTAGTTTCATTACAGTAACAATAAAACCTATAATCAACCCGAAAAACAATGATCCAAGCATAATGATTAGTGTTAAAGGTAATGCACTTGCAATTGATGGAATGGATTGAAAAATATAATTCACATCAAAAATCTTCTTCATACTTTTTCCTCCATTAATTTGCTATTTTCTTTAGAAATTTTTATTTTTTTGTTAGTACCACGTGGCAGTACTCATCACCTTTTGACATCATTTTTGGAAATTCCATTTTAAGTCCTTCTGTGCAACTTAATATTCCATAGTCACCATAGTTAGCCATTTTACATAGGTCTTCTAATTCTTGATCTGAACAACCTAATTTTTTCCAAGATTCTAATAATGGACAATATCTAAATATCAATTCACCTCTGTTATCATTGGCAATTACTTTTTCCATATCAAAAGCAAGAGTGTTATTGCCACCAGAAAGCTTTGTCACAAAATCTCCTGGCGTTTTTACATCATTAAAATTTTTACCCTTTAGTTTACCATATTTAGTTATGGCATTTTTTGCTATCTTATCTTCAGCAATACCTTCTTCCTCAGCGGCCTTAAGTAATAAGTAAAACCAAGTTGCCCTGTCCTCAATAGCTAATCTTATGGATTCAGTAAATTTCTTTTCAGTGTAAGTTTTCTCTGTCATTAGTCCCCCCCATTTACATTAATAATTTTATAGGTAATCTAACTAAGTTTAATCACCTAGTATTCCGAGATGTTTAACCTATGAGACGAATTATAATTTGAATTTAATATTTTGTCAAGCTTTTTTACATGAATTACTTAAAATTACTTGAAATTTAGACACTAAAATTGCAACAAAAAAACAGCCTAAAAATTAGGCTGAAATATTGTTTAAAGTCTTATGTTCATTGCATTATAATGTAGTAATGAAATTATTAGAGTAGCGATAATTATTCCAATTCATTTGTCCGCTCAAGTGCACTTTTTACACTCGACATAATAGTACCATGAAAAGCAGATTCGCTTAATACATGTAGCCCAGCGATTCCAATACCAGCTGGTGAAGTCATTGTATCAGTAATCTGGTAAGGATGTTTTCCAGTTTTTTGAATAGTTAATGCAGAAGCAATCAAGTTTTCTAAAGCTATAGATATAGCATCTTTACGAGAAAATCCAGATTCTACCCCGGAATCTATAAGTGCCGCAAGGAAATACATTATGTATGCAGGACCTGCACAGCCATATGCAGTAAATGCATTAAAGAGAGTTTCATCTATAAACATTGTCTGTCCCAATGCACTTAAAAGGGTTTCAATTATTTTTTTGTCGTCAGGTTGGACTTGTTCATTTATATTTGCTGCACTATAACCATGTTGTACATCAATCATGGTATTTGGCATAATACGAACAAATTTGTGATGTTTTCCAAATATAACTTCTAATTTTTCCATTTTAATTCCTGCACATATAGAAATAATGATAGTAGATTCAGACAAATCATTTTTTATATTTTGCGCAACTTTTATGATGTTTTGTGGAAGTACCGCAATCAGAATAATATCTGCACCTTCCACAGCAGTGGAAGCATCTTGTGCATCTACAATTCCATATGTACTATTAAGGTATTTTCTTCTTTCGCTCAATAGATCAAAAATCGTAACATTTTTCGGAGAAAATATTTTATTAGAAATAATTCCTCTAATGATCCCCTCTGCCATATTGCCACCACCGATAAATGTAATTTTTTTATTTAACATGTATAATTCCTCCTATTCCTATTTATACGATCTATTCAAAACATCCAAATATTCTTTGCCGAATATCGTTTTATATTCCTCAAGGACTTGATTGATAACTAATTCTCCATCTTCGTCGCCAAGTTTATCTTTTAATGTCTCACTCATTGAGTATAGAAGATGAGCAGTATGAAAGTCAAAATCTTTAGTGCAACTAGCACCTAGTTCAGCTTTTTTTTGGTTGAGCTTTATAAAATCATCTTCACACATAGGATTTTCCCAATGAAATTCACAGTAATCTGCCCCAAAGCTTAGATTGCTAGTCGCTTTCATATGAAATTTTTCATTGAAACCATTAAAAACAGCGGCATCTATATTGATACAGTAATATTTTCCATAATCTAAAAGATCATATTTCTTCCATGATGCACACCATTTACATTTTGTAACATTGCTAACAAGTTCAGGTTGCGTTTTAAGAATACCGAATTCCATTTCATTTTTTTCAGGAACCCATTCACCGTAAGCCTGGCTATTAATAAAGTCTAAAGCATCCCCATTTGAAATTGCTCTTTCAGCCATTCTTTTTCCACGTTCATTACCATAGTTTTCAATTCCAATATAAATCGCATCTTTGCCATTTTCGCCAAAACCTACTATAGTATATTTTGCGAAAAGTGCAAATAATACTGCATGATGTTCAATTGTGGAATGAACTATTTTTAATTTAACCATTTTATATATCACACCCTTTTAATAATATATTCATTCGTTAAAGTATCATTAAGATTTATTTTATAGTATACCGTTTAAATTTGTAACATTCAAGCAACTTACTAAATCGGAAGAGATATATTTGCGGCTGAGAACCGTAAATTATTTTATCGTCTTAAATTCATAGCCTTGACCTTTTAGGTATTCTATAAGTTGTGGCAATGCACTGGCAGTATGCATTTTACCATAGGTGTCATGCAGTAATATAATTACTTTAGATTTCATTCCAATTTCTTGTTTTAATATATTAAATAACTCTGAGGCACTTTTATTTTTTTTACCAACTGCATCTTTACTTTCAACATTCCAATCTATACTAATCATATTTTCTTTCTTTAAATTCGCATTAAGTTCTGGTAAATTTGGATCTCTGTAATATGTTCTTGACATATATCCTCCTGGAAGTCTCAAAATTTTAGTGCTAAACTCAGGGCCCAGGACGGTTTTTAATGCTTCATCGGTTTTTTTTATATCCTCCATAAAAACAGGTACATTTACTTTTTTCTTTGGGAATAACATGTTTCCCCTATTATGCGAATAGGTATGATTGCCAATTGAATGACCTTCATTAAACACACGTTTTACTAGCTCTTTACTTTTTTCATTCATTTCTATGTTTTCTCCCACCAAAAAGAATGTTGCTTTAATATTAAACTGCTTTAAAATATCTAGTATTTGGGGAGTTACTGTAGTAGATGGACCATCATCAAAGGTAAGGAATGCAATCTTTCTGCCATCGTTTTTTTCTTTATAGGAAAGCAGGGCACTTATCTTTGCAGCATCATATGTGTTCTTATCATCCTTTTTATTACTTGTTTGCACAGGGGTATTAACATGTAATGAATTTTTAATTGAGGAAGTAACGGGGGTATTTACAGATTCAGCGTTAACTTTTTTTTCTGTAAAATCTTTTGTTACAATAAAAGTGATTGTTAAAATTAGGAAAATGAAAGTTAATAATAAATAATAAAGGTTATTTTGGTTATGAGTGCGCAAGGCTTGTCCATTTTTTATCACATTTTCACCTTCCTATGTATAATGATGACATATATTTATAGTACTATTTTTTTCGAATCAATAGATTGCAAAATTATTACAATTTAATACATATTATTTTAAATTATGGTTATCGTTGGTTATATTAACATTATTATACCAATTAAATACTGTTAAATATACATAATTTGATAAAAAAATATATATTGAAAAAGTAATGAATAGAAATAAATTTTTATTGGGAATATATAATAAATTTGAGTATACTATAAATATAGGCTACGGCAATAGGATGGAACTTAACATTGTTTGGACGTAATATAAATTTTTAACTAGGGGAGTGATTTATTTGATTAAGCTTGTATTAATAAGACATGGTGAGAGTGTTTGGAACAAGGAAAATAGATTTACAGGTTGGACGGATGTAGATTTATCAGAGGATGGCCTAATTGAAGCGAGAAAAGCCGGACAAATACTTAAGGAAAATGGTTATATTTTTGACCTAGCATATACTTCGGTATTAAAAAGGGCTATTAGAACACTTTGGATTGCTTTGCATGAAATGGATCTAATGTGGATTCCTGTTTATAAGTCATGGAAGCTTAATGAAAGACATTATGGTGCTCTGCAAGGGTTAAACAAGGCTGAAACTGCATTAAAATATGGAGATGAGCAAGTTCATAAATGGAGAAGATATGTAGCAGTAAGACCACCAGAACTCTTGATCACTGATGATAGATATCCTGGAAAGGAGCTAAAATATAAAGATTTAAGAGAAGACGAAATCCCTACAACTGAAAGTTTAGAGGACACTGTAAAAAGAGTTATGTTTGAATGGTTTGAGGAAATTGTACCACAAATTAAAAAAGGTAAGAAGGTTATAATTTCTGCACATGGAAACACATTAAGAGCTTTAGTGAAACATCTTGATAACATATCAAGTGATAATATTGTAAGTTTGAATATACCTACAGGAGTTCCACTCGTGTATGAATTAGATGATAATTTAAAGCCGATTAATCACTATTATTTAGGAATGGAGGGTAAACTGCCTAAAGACGAAATTGCAGGAAATTTTTAGTTTTTTAATTAAGAGTGAATTACACCTCATGCAAGGGGATGTTATTCACTCTTTTGTTTTTATTGAATAAAGTAATTGTAGTATAAGATTAGTGAAATGTTTATTATTTATTGCCTAATTGGTTAAATTTCCTTATATAAAGTTATAAAAGGACATTAAAAATAAACCTTTAACACTAACCGAACATTTACTTAATATGGTTTTAACAAGGAATTCCTATAATGTAATTATAAGTTGAATGAAATGTAAAAATTAATTACTTATTACTCAATTAGAAAGAGGTAGAATAAATGCTAGAAAACTATAAAACGGCACTTATGAACATGTATTATTTAAAAGCAATAGGTAGCAGTATTAGGGCATCTTTAATTTCTAGTTTAATTGTGTTTGTAATTGCATTAGTATGTGCATATTATATATCTAAACTTGATGAAAAGATACAAGATAGTATTATTACAATTTTAAATATGAGATCAAATTATATAGGCGTTCCTTTAGCTTTTAAGTATATTTTACTTCTTGGGAATACTGGTATGTTTATTTTATTATTTAAATATTTTGGATTAAATGAATTAAGTAATTTTAATATTTACTTATGGATAGGACTTATTATAACCTATGTATGTTTTCAAATACCTTTAGCGATAATAACATTATATTCACCGTTTTTAAGTATTAATAAAGAAGTGAGGCAAGCTGCAATGTTACTAGGGGCAAATTCATTTCAATTTTGGGCGAAAATAGGGATACCAGTATTATTTCCAAGTATTGTGGGTACTTTAAGTATTTTGTTTGTAAGTGCTATTGGCTCCTATGCAACGGCTTACGCATTAGCAGGAAGAAGTAAGGGTATAGTAATTGTAAGAATTGGATCATTAGTAGTAATACTCGGTGTAGCTATGGTAAGTATGATGATAAATGAAAAACTTAGTAAATACAAAAGTACAAAAATAAGGGTGGAGTAAAATGAGCTATTTAGTCATAAAGGATGTTGAAAAGAGTTTTGGGGATTTAAAAGTATTAAAGAAAACTTCATTGAGTATTGAAAAAGGGCAATTAGTTACATTGATTGGTCCTAGTGGAAGCGGGAAAAGTACACTTCTTAAAAGTATTGCGGGACTTGAGAGTATAGATCATGGATCAATTATAGTTGATGGGGAGAATATAACAAACAAAGAAACAAGAAATAGAAATGTAGGAATGGTATTTCAAAAATATGTTCTTTTCCCCAATATGAATGTCTATGATAATATAGCTTTCGGTTTAAAGTTAAGAAAAACGAATAAAAATGATATTGATAAAAAAGTTAGAGAAGCTTTAGGTTTAGTTGAGTTAAAGGATAAAATGTATTCATATACTAATGAACTATCAGGTGGTCAGATGCAACGTGTTGCTTTAGCCCGCTCCATAATATTACAACCTAAAATATTACTTTTTGATGAACCGCTTAGTGTATTAGATAGAGAAATTAGAAGAAATTTGCAGATGCAAATAAAAAAAATACATAGAGAGCTTGATATAACAAGTTTATTCGTAACACACAACCAGGAAGAAGCTATGATTATTTCTGACAAAGTGTATGTAATGAATAATGGCATGATTGAACAAAGTGGTATTCCTAAAGAGATTTATTATAGTCCTAAGACTTCATTTGTAGCGAGATTTATCGGAAATTATAACGTGCTTAGTAAAGCTGTGTTTGAGCAACATTTCAAGAAAAATATTAATACGAAGGAAGTTGCAATAAGGCGTGAAGTAATACAAATGACTAAGGAAGAACTTGGGGATGATGTAGAATACAATTTAGAAGATTGTGAGATAATAGATATTTCACTAATTGGAAATGTAATAAGGTATGAAACTAGAAAAGATAATTTGACTATGAATGTAGATGTTATTAATAATGATATTTATGATACTTACGATATAAGATTGGGGGATAAAGTAAATTTATTTGTACCTAAGAAGCAATGTATATTCCTTACAGCATAAATATAATTTATTTTAGTCCTTCATAGGAAATAGTGAAAGATAAGTTTGCAGTTACTTTTCAAATATTTACTACTAGAAAATAAAATTTGAGGTACAAGAAATGCATGGAGAAAGATTTCCATGCATTTCTTGTATAAGGTCCTAGAATTGATACAAATTATCCCTTTTAAAAATCAAGATTTACGCAACGTAGTGCGCTAAAGCTTTTATTTCATTAAATTAATACTTGATTTATTAACTCTATCAGTTAATAATATAATTAACCGTGAAAAAAATTGGCCTAAAGAGACAGTTGGACTAAAGGTAGTGGACGCGGATATTAATTTGTAAATATTGGAGCTAGGAGGATACATTTATGGCAATTAGAAATATTCTATTTGATTTGGACGGAACTTTGCTAAATACAAATGAATTGATTATACAATCGTTCCAACATACTTATCAAAGACATTTAAATAAATATGTACATAAAGAAAAAATCATTAAAACCTTTGGAGAAATTTTAAAAATTACAATAGATAGGGAATTTGGTAAGGATAGTGATGAGGCTATTAAAACTTATAGAAATTTTCAAGTTGAAAACTTCTATAAGTTAATAACCATGAACAAGGGAGTAAAGGAAGGGGTGATTGAGCTTCATAGGCAGGGTTATAAACTTGCAATCGTCACTTCTCGCTTAAATGAGTCAGCAATTAAGGGATTAAAGCACTTCGAGTTAATGGATTATTTTGAAAGCGTTATTGGAGCGAATGATACAGATATACATAAGCCAGACCCTACACCAGCACTTATGGCTTTAAAAGAATTGGGAGGGAAACCAAAAGAAACCATGATTGTAGGGGATAGTCCTTATGATATTTTATGTGGGAAAAATGCAGGGATTACATCTGTTTTTGTGGGGTGGAGCGCACTTCCTATGGATATAATTCTTAAGTGTGGGCCAGATTATGTTGTAGATAGCATGGAAGAACTTGTAGCATTGGTTGAAAAACTAAATGATTGAGTTAATTGTGTTCAAAATCCTTATAAAAAAACATTTTGAAATGGAATAGGGGGGATGGTGATTTTGTTTAGAATCCAAATAAATATTGTCTTATCTATCTTATTAATTATTTTACTTGTTCATGCTTATGTTAATATGAATAGAAAGAAAGTAACTAATAGATTATTTATGTGGATAATGGGATTAACAGGTATTACATTAATATTAGAGATATTTAGCGTCTTATTAAATGATCCAAATTTAAAGCAATTTATAATAGTACATAAGCTAGTAGATATAACTGGGTGTATAGTTGCTCCAATTATTATATTCTTAGGATATTCATTTAGTAGAGAATGGGTTAATAGGTATCAACAAGAGAAAATAGAGGCAAACAATATACTTTTATTGCCATTATTCATTAATAGTATAGCGGCATTGATAAGTTATAATGGAAGTGGAATCTTTCATATAACTAGTGAGAATATATATGAAAGGGGAGCTTTATTTTTTATTTTACCCGGCGTATGTTATATATATTTTGTGTACAATTTATATTTTATTTATAAGCAACGTAAAAAAATTACTTATTCAGAACAGATTATGTTTAGTTTGTTTTATATTATACCTGCCATATTCACTAGTATTCAAATAAAATATTCTATTTATTTGACCATTTGGAATAGTACAGCAATAATTATTGTTATTATTTATATTTTTATACTTAATGACCAGGCATACCGCGATATTATGACAGGACTAGAGAATCGTTTATCCTATGAACATTATGCTGAAAATATAAACTATAAAAAGTTTAGTAAACTTTTTATAGTTTATATAGATATGGATGATTTTAAAACTATTAACGACATATATGGACATCATGTAGGGGATGAAGCAATCAAAGCATTTGCTATCTTACTTGTTGAAAGCTTTCCAATAAGGCGAAAAAAGTTAATACGGGTAGGGGGAGATGAGTTCCTAGTTCTATTAGAAGAAAAACATCAGGAAAAGGTTGTTACATACATAGAAAATTTAACACGAAATGTTGAGACATATAATAATAGTGGAAAAAACCCATATAGACTTAAATTCAGTTATGGTATGGCAGGTTATACAAAAAATTATGAAGACCTTAAACAACTATTGGAATATGCAGATAAATTGATGTATAATCAAAAACAGAGTAAAAAAGTAAGTTGTAAATGAATTTATAGAAAATGGGGGGGTGAGAAACATGTTAAATGACATACAACCACATATAAGATGCTCCAGTAATGAGGCTGCAGCATATGCAATAATGCCTGGTGATCCTTTAAGGGTTGATATAGTTAAAAAATTTTTGAATAATTCAGTAGACATAGCATATAATAGAGAATTTAAAAGTTGCAGTGGCTTTTATAAGGGTATTAAAGTTATGGTAATATCGACTGGTATTGGTGGGGCATCCACAGGTATTGCAGTAGAGGAATTAAAAAACATAGGTGTAAAAACTTTAATTAGAATTGGTAGTTGTGGGGCACTTCAACCTAATATTAAGCTTGGTGATCTTATTATAGCAAATGGAGCCGTTCGAGATGAGGGGACTTCAAAGGCTTATGTAGAAGAATCCTATCCAGCAGTGCCAGATACAGATGTGCTTATAAGTTTAATTGAAAGTGCTAAAGAGTTAGGGTTTAATTATTATTGCGGTAAAATTAGAAGTCATGATAGTTTTTATACAGATAAAGAACAAGAAATAGATAAATATTGGAGCGCAAAAGGAATACTTGGCGCAGATATGGAAAGTGCTGCACTGTTAGTAATAGGGGGTCTTAGAAATTTAAAAACTGCGTCCATACTAAATGTGGTTGTTGAAAGTGATGGTAATTTAGATGATATAAATAGTTATGTTGATGGTGAGAGTATTACTACTTTTGGTGAAAAGAAAGAAATACTTACAGTTCTCGAGGCTATAGTAAAGTTAGAAAAGAAGCTAGAAAAATAGATTTTAATGGGGGGATTTATAATGAAAAAAAGTAATATGTGGAGCTTTAAATTATCTACTGCGTCAATAGTACTTATTCCGGCAGCAGTTGGTATCAATTATATTGGCAAGTTATTTGCAGGAGTTTTAAAGCTGCCTCTTTGGCTTGATGCTATAGGGACAATGCTTGCGAGTATGCTTGGAGGTCCTATTGTAGGTGCTATTGTGGGTGCAACTAATAATATTATCTATGGACTCACTATGGATCCTATATCATTTATTTATGCATTAACAAGTATTGCTATAGGGCTAGTGGTTGGTATTATGGCATACAAGGGATGGATTAAAAGCATTGGAAGGGCAATAGTCGTTGGACTTGTTGTAGCGCTTGTTTCTGCAATAGTATCTACTCCAATAAACATAGTATTTTGGGGTGGACAAACAGGTAATATTTGGGGCGATGCTGCATTTGCATCTTTAATTGCAAATCATTTTCCTGTATGGATGGCTTCATTCTTAGATGAAATATTAGTAGATGTACCTGATAAGATAGCAACTGTATTAATAGCTTATGGCGTATTTAAAGCATTACCAAAGAAACTTACCATATTATATAGTAATGATAATGAATTAGAGCAATTATAAGCTTATTTTATTCGTACTATAAGGAGGGTGCTGAATCTTGAAAGTATTAAGTTTATACCAGGAAAGAGATACAATAATACATAAAGTAGACCCGATAAGTAAGATATTATATATAATTATATCTATAGCGATTCCTATAATTATGCCTTATAAAACCATAGGACTAGTATGCATGGGTGTTAGTATTGTTTTATTATTAATAGCTAAGGTATTTAAAAAAGTAATTCCTCTTGTGAGTTTTAGTATGATAATCCTGCTTTCAATTATTATCATACAAGGATTATTCAATGATTCAAACAAAACCGCCGCTTTTCGTATAGGAAGCATTGTTTTTTATAAAGAAGGTCTTTTATTTGCTTTAGAAATATGTATTAGGGTAATAAATATTTTATGTGCTTTTGCAATTTTAGTTTTAACTACTAAACCTTCAGATTTAATTGAGTCATTAGTAAGAAGAGGATTATCTCCTAAAATAGGTTATGTTTTATCTTCTGTGCTCCAAATAATACCTCAAATGAGTTCAACTATGGCAACTATTACAGATGCTCAAAGATCTCGTGGTATGGAAACGGAGGGGAAATTAAAAGTTAGAATAAAGGCTTTCGTGCCACTGATTGGTCCTGTAGTTATGAATTCATTAATAAATACGAGGGAGAGAGCTATGGCTCTAGAAGTTCGAGCATTTAATTCTAAAGCGAACAAAACTTATTTAAATGAAGAACAAAATAATAGTTATAACAAAGCAATAAAGTTAATTTTAGTAATTCTATTTATATTTGTTGTGGCTTGGAGGATTTTGATATGAAGAAAAGGATTTTGATATGAAGAAGATAATTGTAGAGAACTTGAAATATAAATACCCATTAACAGATGAATTAGCGTTAAAGGGAATATCCTTTGATGTGGAAAAAGGTGAGTTTATAGGCATAGTAGGTAAAAATTTATCTGGTAAATCAACTCTATGCCAGGCGTTAGTAGGCCTTGTACCTCATTTCTATAAAGGTGGGTATGGTGGCAAAGTTATAGTAGATGGTCTTGAAGTTTCAAAAAGTGAAATAAGTGAATTATCTCAAAAGGTAGGCATAGTATTTCAAAACCCATTTACTCAGGTTACGAGTTGTAAATTAACAGTTTACGAGGAGATAGCTTTTGGACTTGAGAATATGGGTATTTCAAGAGAGGAAATGAGGAAAAGAATAGATGATTCTCTCAAATTATTAGATATATATAAATTTAAGGATAGGAATCCTTTTGATTTATCAGGGGGACAAATGCAGAGAATGGCCATAGCAAGTATTATAGCTATGAGACCGGAAATTATTGTACTTGATGAGCCAACTTCGCAACTTGATCCTAAGGGATCAGAAGAAGTATTTAAAGCTATTCAAAATTTAAGTAAAAAAGGAATGACAGTAATAATGGTAGAACATAAGATGGAGAAAATAGCTAAATATTCTGATAGGGTTATGATACTCAATGATGGAGAAATAGTAGATTTTGATATTCCACAAAAGATATTTTCAAGAGGTGACTTAGATAAGTATTGTGTATCTGCTCCTGCTTTTACTAAAATATGTAAAGGTCTTGGAATAAAGAGCAAAGCAACAGGATTGTATCCTATCACTATAGATGAAGCTTATGATTTGGTGGTGAATTATAATGAATAAAATGGAAGTAAAAGATTTACACTTTTCTTATGATGGAAATGAAGAAATATTAAGTGGAATAAATTTAATTTTTGATTGCAGGTCTACTGCTATTATTGGACAAAATGGAGCTGGAAAAACTACTTTTGTAAAGTTGCTCAAGGGTTTGCTTAGACCTACCCAAGGTGATGTAATATTTAATGGTATAAATACCAAAGAATCTACTGTAGCAGGACTTGCCAAATACATAGGATTAGTATTTCAAAATCCTAATGATCAAATATTTAAAAATAAAGTTATAGACGAAGTTATATTTGGACCATTAAATATAGGGCAAATTCCTGAAAAAGTCAGAGAAAATTCTTTGAATGCTCTTAAAACAGTTGGATTATATGAAAAAATAGATGAAAATCCCTATGATCTTAGTTTATCAGAAAGAAAACTAATAAGTATAGCGTCTATTGTGGCTATGAATACAGAAATAATAATATTTGATGAACCAACTATAGCGCAAGATTATAATGGAAAAGAAAAAATTAAGAGTATTATTAAAGACTTAAGTTCAAAGGGCAAACTTGTAATTGCCATAACACATGATATGGATTTTGTTGCAGAAACCTTTGAGAGAACATTAGTTTTTGCAAAAGGAAATGTTTTGTTAGATGGAACTACAAGAGAGGTATACTCTTACATTGAAGAACTTGAGAGTGCTTATTTAGAACCACCAAATGTAACTCAATTGTGTCAAAGGCTAGGTGTAGAAGAAACTTTTTTAACTGTTGAAGAATTTATTGAGTATAAGAAAAAACTACCTTTTAATGATTTATAAAATCATTAAAAGGTAGTTTTTGTTATTTAATTAATATCTTATAAAATTTAATATTGTATTTTAATTGCTTGCTGATGACGATGAAGATTTATAATATATATCAGATAAAGATTTAAAGTCCGGACGTGCAGCTGAATCTAATAAATAAGCGGATGTTTTTGCGTCCTCAATTCTAAATTCATTTAATTCACTAATTATTTTATTAGAATTCCCTATCCCTATACCATGTCCAAAATAAGTTTCATTACCTAGGTCTATAACATTTTCTCCTTGCCATTCAGGTTTCACTGAAGTTACATCAGGATTAGAAAAGTATCTTCTATCTCCAGGTAAATAATCACTATGTTTTTCTAAATAACCAACATCCTCAAGTTTATCATCTATATAATGCCAATTCATTAAATCTATTTTTGGAAATACCTCATTAAAAAGTTTCTCTTTAAATATATTAAGTAATGCTTGATAATAAATAATAATCATTGCGGTAGCACATTCAGTACCATATTTAGAACTGTTTATAGAAATATCATCAATAGCTGTGCTTGGAGTTATTCCATCTTTTAATATAAATCCACCCTGCTTTGTACGATCCCAATAATTTAGATTACAAATTGATTTACGAAATATTTGAAAGGACATATCCCCCGCATTTAGTCTTTTAGAAGCAGTAACAATATTTTTTCGCAAATTCAACTCGAATTTTAATTGATTTAATGAATTATATTCATACCTCTCTTTGCTTAAATCCATTTTAGTAATAATAACTCTTTCAATATTATTTACTTTATATTCATTTATGAAAAGATCGATTTTAAAAACATCGTTAGAAATTATGAGCATTTGCTAGCCTCCTTATTTTTCATATATTTAGCTTGTCAATTATTAATCTTCAAAATTTCAACCTAGATTTAGCAATACTTATTTGCTTAGTTATAGATTGCTTAATCCATGAATTCCACGAATTTATATTTTCATAATGGATTCTAAGTGAAAAATCTGATAAAATCATTTTGTTATTTTCATCTAAGTCATTAAAGTAAACCAATAAGGTGGTTTCTTTTTTTGTTAATGGTAGAATAGGTTTTCCAGTATCTAAACATACCTGTTTGCATAAATATTTGGAATCCGTTGCTACAATATAGGGTATAGGGCTGCTAGTCCTTTGAAAACTTTCTCCTGTGAAATATAAAAAGTCATAATTTTCTTTAAGCCAGTAAAAAAAAGCTTTATGTTTCTCACTACCGTCGTTTCTAGTCATATTTATGGAAGGTACAAAATCTAAAAGTTTGTTTGCCAATTTAACATCAGTTACATCATCTGAATCCAAATAATTTGCGATTAACATTAGGCTATAAGGATCTTTTGCTTGGAAAAAGGCCCAGATTAGATCATGAGTAAAAAGACCTTCTCTGTTTCTAGAAAAAATCATGTCTACAATAGTAGGCAAAATTGATTTATCATTGTGAGCTTTTATTAAAAGAGTGGCAGTAACGTCTAAAAATTGGTCGTGTATATTGTTTAATCCATCCTGAGATATGCCTTTTTTAAACATGTCTTTCAAAAAGGGATAAGCTATTTGATTATGATTAGCTTGTAAATGTTTTATTTTTGAAGAACCTGAGGTGTTTATATTATCTAAATACATATAATCTCACCTTTCATTTTTTATTTTTAATTTTTAATATAGATAAAGAAACATATTATATAATATTATTAATGTAGTCATTATGTTAAAGTTAAATTTGATTAACGGCTATTTATTGTTATTTAAACCTGAAAATCTTGACAAAAAAAATTTCATAAAGTATACTAAACTACAACGAAGAAAAAATTGAATATTTAGAAAACTGAGATATAAAAATGGGTGGTACCACGACAGACTTTTCGACCCAATGGGAAGAGGTCCTTTTTTTATACTCAAAATTAAGATTTATATGAAAAATATGTAACTACATGAACTCAATATTTAGTAAATATAAAATAGAAGGGGGAATAAAGATGAAAGCTGCTGATGTTATAATTAAATGTTTAGAAAAAGAAAATGTAAAAATAGTGTTTGGGTACCCAGGTGTTCCGGTTGCACCTTTATTTGAAGCATTAAGAAAGTCCAATATAGAACATATATTGGTAAGACATGAACAAGCCGCAGGACATGCCGCTAGCGGCTATGCTAGAGCAACAAGATCTATAGGAGTATGTTTTGCAACTTCTGGACCTGGAGCTATTAATCTTATAACTGGAATTGCCACTGCATATGCGGACTCTATCCCAATGATTGCAATTACGGGACAAGTTCGAACGGATTTAATTGGGAAAGATGTTTTCCAAGAGGCAGATATTATTGGAGCAACAGACTCTTTTACAAAACATAGTTATCTAGTTAAAGATGCTAAGGACATCCCTAGAATTATGAAAGAGGCATTCTATATAGCGCAAACTGGAAGACCTGGTCCGGTACTTGTGGATATACCTTTAGATATTCAAAATGCAGAACTAGAATTTGAATATCCTAAAGAAGTAAATATAAGAGGGTACAAGCCTACCGTTAATGGTCATAAGGGTCAAATAAAAAAGGCAATAGAAAAGATTAAAGAAAGCAAAAGACCTCTTATTTGTGCAGGTGGCGGGGTAATGTCTGCAAAAGCTGAAAAGGAGTTAATCGATTTCATAGAAAAATCTAAAATACCAATGGTACACACACTAATGGGCAAGGATGGAATTCCATCAAAGTATAGTTATAATGTTGGATTAATTGGCTCTCATGGGTTTAAACATGCAAATAAAGCAATAGCTAAGGCGGATGTTCTAATTCTTGTCGGTACAAGAGTTGCAGATAGAGCAACTGGGGGTTCTAAGAGCTTTGGAAAAGTAGCAGATATCATTCATATTGATGTTGATCCAGCAGAAATAGGTAAAAATCTCAGTGCTCTTATTCCTGTAGTTGGAGATTGCAAAAAAATACTAAAAGATCTTACTGATAAAATAACGGAAATTGATACAAAAGTGTGGATAGATGAAATTGAAGGGTGGAAAAAGGAATACGCGAAAGATAGGAAGACATTTGATAAAGTAAATCCGCAATATGCTTTTGAACTACTCTCAGAAATGATAGAAGACGATGCTATTGTTACTGCAGATGTAGGACAAAATCAAATTTGGACTACTCACTATCTTGATATGGTTGGTAATAGGAGATTTTTAGCTAGTGGAGGACTCGGAACAATGGGATATTCCATTCCTGCCTCTGTTGGTTGTAAGTTTGCTTTTCCTAATAGACGTGTTGTTGCAGTAATGGGGGACGGAAGTTTTCAGATGAGTATGTCTGAATTGGGAACGATTGCACAAAATCATTTGAATATAATTTTATTACTATTTAATAATTCAAATCTTGGTATGGTTCGTGAATATCAAAGCAGTGTATATAAAAATACTTATGGTGTTAGTTTATGTGAAAATCCTGATTTTGTAAAATTAGTAGAAGCTTATGGATTTTGTGGAAAAAGAGTTAACTCTAATTCAGAATTAAAAGGAGCGCTTGAGGAAGCAATGGCAAGTAATAAAACTTTTTTAATAGAATGTATCGTAAGTGCAGAAGAGAGTACATTATAGGAGGGAGTGGAGAATTATGAATAAATATATTTTATCTATATTAGTTGAAAACCATTCAGGTGTTTTAAGTAAAATGGCGGGATTATTTACACGTAGAGGATATAATATTGATAGCTTAACTGTGAGTATTACAGATGACCCCAGTATTTCTCGTATGACAATTGTAGTAAATGGTGATGAGCAAATTATTGAGCAAATTGTAAAACAGATAAATAAATTGATAGATGTAATAAAAATATTGGAGCTATGTCCTGAAAAATCAGTTTCTAGAGAATTGGCACTTATAAAAGTAACGGCAGATCAAAATGCAAGGTCTCACATTATAGAAGTAGTTAATACATTTAGATGTAATATTGTGGAAATGAATCCCAAAAATATGATTATTGAAATAACTGGGGATGAAGAGAAGGTATCTGCATTCATTGAATTAATGAAGCCATATGGGATTAAGGAAGTTGTTCGGACAGGACTTGTAGTTCTGCAAAGAAGTTTAGAAATGAGTTAACAAGCATCTTAAATAACTAAAATACTACTTTATTATAATAGACACTTCCTTTAAACTTTTATTGTAGAGATAAAAGTTTAAAGGAAGTGTTATTATTTATGTCAAAATTAAGACAAATAATAAAAACGAATGTGGAATTAGACTATTGTGTAAAAAAGTAAAGTTTTAACTATTCTAAACGATATATTAGTTAAAGAATTCTAAATAAAACAAATATGATTTTATAATAATACTTACAATTTGGGGGAGGGTTTAATGGTTTTGAAAAAATTAAGAATTATACACAAATTGTATTTAGCTTTTGGAATTATAATAATAATTATGCTCCTAGTCCTTGGATATACTTATATGAACTTTATAAAAGTGTCTCAAGTTATAGACGAAAATTTTTCTACATATCAAGTTATGCGGGAGTCTGATGCTATATTGACTAGTATTGTAAATATTGAAACAGGCTCAAGAGGCTATATAATTACAGGAGATGAAAGAGAATTGCAACCATATAATGATGGCAAAATTGATTTCATACTGCATTATAATGCACTTAAATCGCTAATCTCCAAAAATAGAAAGCAACAGAGTATTTTGGATGATTTCTCAAAGAAGTATAAAATTTGGATAGATCTTCAGTCTGATATTATAGCGAAAAAACAACTTGAAATATCTAAGGCTCCGAATTTTGAGATTGCCAGACCACCGAAGTTTAAACCAGGTCAACCTCCAAAGGATTCTAGAAATTCAACTGATCTTGTACGTTCAGGCGGCGATAGTGAGGTGATGGATAATTTACAAGGTATACTGAAAAATATAGATAATGAAGAAAAAAGAGCATTACTAATAGAAAGTGTGAATCTTAAAGTAACAAAAACTAACACATATTTATCAATATTACTTGGAGGACTTATTACAACAATATTTGCGATGGTAATATCTTTTTTTGCAGCATTTTCCATTACTAATCCAATTAGAATGATAGTTAATGCTACTGAAAATATTACTAAACGAAAGTATCAAGAACCTATAAAATTGAAGACCGATAGGGATTTAGAGGTTTTAATTGTGAATTTTAACTCTATGCAAATGGCTATTCAAAGCAGAGAGGAAGATTTAAAGAAAAAAAATAAAGCAATAGAAATAAAAATGATTGAAGCTAATGAGGCAAATAAAGTAAAAAGCCGATTTTTGGCCAATATGTCACATGAACTAAGAACGCCGCTTAATTCAATTATTGGTTTTACCACTCGTGTTATTAAAAAGTCAGGTGATATATTACCTACTGTTGAGCTAGAAAACTTAAAAATTGTGAAAGAAGAAGGGTACCATCTTTTAGATATAATAACTAACATTATGGATTACTCTAAGATAGAGGCTGGCAAAATGAGATTGGAAATTGAAACGTTTGATTTGAGAAAGGTTATTGAAGAAGTAAATAATATGATTAAACCTTTATTAGATACAAAAAAATTAGAGTATAAATATGAACTTAAATTTGATACAAGTGAAAATAGTTTAATGACAAGTGACAGGATTAAAATAAAACAAATTTTGATTAATCTTTTGAGTAATGCTATAAATTACTCTGAAAAGGGGTTAATAAAGCTTTCTATTTTAATAAGTGATAAAAATTATTGTTTAAAGGTAGAGGATGAGGGGATTGGTATTGATAATGAAAATATTAATTATATTTTTGATGAGTTTACACAAGTAGACAGTTCTTATACAAGAAAAGTAGGGGGAACAGGACTTGGATTATCCATCACTAAGAGTTTTGTTAAACTTCTTGGAGGCCAAATCGAGGTTGTAAGTACACTAGGAAGAGGAAGTTGTTTTACTATCTATATACCAATAAGATTATTTAGTGAAGAAGTTACAGGGGGCAAATTATTATGAATGAAAAAGTACTTGTTGTAGATGACAACCGCCTTAATGTAAGGCTTTTAACTAATATTTTGGAAGATGAAAATTTTATAGTGTTTTCAGCGGATAGTGGTCTTCCTGTATTAGAAATGTCACGGAAACTTAAACCCGACGTTATTTTACTTGATATTATGATGCCTGGTATTGATGGGTTTGAAGTTTGTAAATTATTAAAAAGTGATTATGATGTAAAAGATATACCTATAATTATGGTGACAGCCAAAACAGAGGGATATGATATAAAGAAAGCATTGGAATATGGTGCATTTGATTATATAAAAAAACCAATTGATGAAATAGAAGTAATAGCTAGAGTACAATCAGCTTTACGTTTGAAAAAATATCAGTATCATCTAAGACAACTATCCATGAAAGATGGGTTAACTGGATTATATAATCATTCATTTCTTATTGAGTTATTTGAGAGGGAATTAATGATGCAAAAGAGGGATATTGGTAATATAGCTTTTGTTATGATAGATATTGATCATTTTAAAAAAGTTAATGATACTTATGGACATATATCAGGAAATCTGGTGCTAAAAAAACTCGCAAATATTTTAAAGAATACAGTACGCGAAGGTGATATTGTAGGTAGATATGGTGGAGAAGAATTTAGCATTGTTTTACCTGGAATTGATAGGCAGAACACTCTTCTAATATGTGATAGAATCAGAGAGACCATAGAAGTTTCTAATTTTAATATAGGAAGTGAGTCTATAAAAATAACAGTTAGTATTGGTGTATGCTTAAAAGAGTTAAAGGATAATATTACAGGAAACGAAATTATACAAAAGGCAGATGAAGAGCTTTATATAGCTAAAAAGAATGGACGAAATAGGATAGAAATGAGGACATCATAGAAAAATATAGTCGGATATCCTCACTATAGTAAATGTTTTCATTCATAATTAATCACAATATATTTTATTTAACATGATATAGTTTAGCTAATTTATCAAAAGCTGGCAATGAATTCTCTATTCTTGTGTAATCTATGCAATATGATAACCTTGCATGCCCTGGACACCCAAAAGCGGATCCTGCTACAAGTAATAGGTTAAATTGTTTTGCGTCCTCACAGAACTTCTTATCATCTGCTATTGGGGTTCTAATAAATAAATAAAATGCACCTTGTGGTTTTACGCATGTAAAGCCTATTTTTATAAGATAGTTATATAAGATATCTCTGTTTCTTTTATATATACTGACATCAACTTCAGCATCCAGGCAATTTGCAATGACCCTCTGGAAAAGAGATGGTGCATTTACAAAGCCTAAAATCCTGTTAGCTACATTTAATGATGTCATTATATCGTCAAAGGAATCCATATTTGAATTTGCAACTACATATCCAATTCTCTCCCCAGGTAGTGATAATGATTTACTATATGAATATCCAATAAATGAGTTTTTATAATATTTTAAAATATATGGAACTAGTACATTATCATAAACTATTTCTCTATATGGCTCATCAGATATTAAATATATGCTCGTGCCTAACTCTTCTTCCTTATCGCAAAGTAATTTTGCTAGATCCTGTATAACCTTTTCGGAGTATACGATGCCTGTAGGGTTGTTTGGTGAATTAATAATAATTGCTTTTGTTTTACTATTTATTTTATCTTTTAATAATTGCATATCAGGTTCAAAGGTATCAATATCTGTAGAAACGACTACGAGATTCCCATCAAAATTATTTACATAGTTTCTGTACTCTCCAAAAAATGGTGCGAATACAATAACCTCATCTTCTGGGTTAAGTAGTGTTTTTAATAAAATATTTAATCCTCCAGCTGCTCCACAGGTCATAACTATGTTATTACTCGTAATATTTAATTTATGTTTTTTATTTAAAAAGTCAGCTATTTTAGCTCTAACATCTTCATATCCAGAATTATTCATATAACCATGTACAAGTTTTGGAGCAGTTTCATTTAATATTTTGTTGATTTCTATTTTAATATTTTCAGGTGGGGAAACATTGGGATTACCCAAGCTGTAATCAAAAACGTTTTCTTCTCCATAAATATCAGATAATCTTTTACCTTCCTCAAACATAGCTCTTATTATAGAACTAGTAGCCACTAGATCTTTCATTTTATTAGATATCATTTTAAGTCTCCTTTTACATTTTTTTATTAGCAGGGTTGATTTAAGTCTAATTATACCTTTAATAATACCATACTTGTAAACGTTCAAAAATGGTGTTCTGAAATGTATATAAAATTATTCCGAAAATAAATATTGAAAATTAAACATAAAAAAACATCCAATGCGCCTTATAAGACTTATATAGAGTTACAAGCCTTATTGGGTGCTTGAATGTGAAAGGTTAAGTGAAATATGCTAACCTTATTATATCTTTTAAGCGCCTTTGATTCCAAAGTAAATCTAAATCTATCTCCTTTAATTCACCATAGGTGGAGACTGAAATATAATGTTTATCACCTTTAGAATTATGATTTAAGCCAGTAATTGTCATCCAGTGCCAAGTGTATTCTTTAAACTCCTTTATTTGATGTTTAAGAATTAAAATGGCAACAGGAATTCTTTGAGATAAGGCCTCTAAAATAAAGTTTATAGCTTCCTCAATACTATCAGCTTTCTCATCTAGAATATGGGGAAATAAAGTTACACCTTTATTTTTTGAAAAAGTCAAAACACTATCTGAGAATTTTTGAACTGAGGTAAGTCCAAATATACCAGGCCTCACGTATTTGCGAATCTCAACCATATGCTGAGTAAAATCTTTCTTATTAACAATACCCTTGTAAGGGTATAAAGAATTATATTTATTCGGAAAGGTTTGAGATAAATATGCAGTAATATTAGCTGCGACAACAGGACCACAACCGTTAAGTTGGTGAATTTTTTTTGGAAACCAGTACTGACTTCCACCATAATATGAAATTTCTGAATCATATATATTAAATTGGATATCCTCAAGGTGAGTATAGTTAGATGTAGTGAAGCTCCCCATTGTTATCCCTCCTTTCATATGATTTATAAATAAAATTAGGTCAGAGTATAATTACTAAAATTAATTATACTTATTATCTAATATACTATAGTTTTTAGATGGTGTAAACAAGGTAAATATGGCATGCAATCGAGAGGGAGTCTATTTACTTACTATATTATATTCTAAATTAAATAAATGGCTGATACTTTATTTAAAGTATCAGCCATTTATTTAAAGAAACTAAAAATATGAGTTTCTCTATTAGTATATTATTTTTATAGTATTACTACAGGTTTAATTAAATCCTTTGGTTTATCCTTCATTATCAGAAGAGCCTCTTCGATTTTATCAAAGCCATGATAAACATGTGTAACTAATCTACTTAGATCAACACGATTGTATTTTACAAGGTCAATTAGCATTTCCATTCTAAGACGTCCTCCAGGACAAAGACCTCCAACTATTGTCTTATGTGCCATTCCACATCCCCATTCAAGACGAGGTATTGGAAGAAAATCTCCTTTGCCGTGGTAGTTAACATTGGAAACAACTCCACCTGGTTTAACAATAGTAACAGCTTGTATTAAGGTTTCAGGGGTACCACCTGCAATAATTACACGATCAACGCCTTTCCCCTTAGTTAAACTCATTATCTGATTTGCGATATCACCAGTTTTATAATTTACTATATCTGTTGCTCCATAAAAATGAGCTGCTTCAACACAAACTGGTCTAGATCCTACTGCTATTATTCTACCAGCACCACGTAATTTAGCACCAGCTATTGCCATCAGACCAACTGCTCCAATTCCTATAACTGCAACACTTGAGCCCAGTTGAATATTTGCAAGTTCCGCACCGTGAAAGCCTGTAGTCATCATGTCTGTTATCATAACAGCACTTTCTAAAGATATATCATCGGGAAGAATAGCTAAGTTCATATCTGCATCATTTACATGGAAGTAATCTGCAAAAACACCATCCTTAAAGTTAGAGAATTTCCAACCTGCAAGCATTCCACCTGAATGCTGTGGGAAACCTGCTTGGACCTCAAGTGATCTCCAGTCAGGAGTTATTGCAGGAACGATTACTCTATCTCCTATTTTAAAAACCTTTACTTCAGAACCTACCTCGTCAATTACGCCCACAGCCTCATGTCCTAGAAGCATATCATGTCTGTCTCCAAGTGCTCCTTCAAATACAGTGTGAATATCTGATGTACAGGGTGATACCGCTAGTGGACGAACAATTGCATCATATGGACCTGCAACGGGTCTCTCTTTTTCAATCCAACCTACTTTGTTGATGCTTAACATTGCGAAACCTTTCATTAAAAAAACCTCCTGTTATTTTGGATGATTATGTTATTTTGCTAACTATTTAATTATAATAATTTATTTGTAGATTCTTATAAATGTATTTGAGGCTAATCTTTGTCAAAATATTATCACCTACATAATATAAAAATAGCAATAATCATGCCAAAACGTTTTACCTTAATGAGGTCAGTATTTAGCCAGTTATATTATTAATAATATAAAAATGTTGTAAAATACATCATTTCCTTACGAAATGTAGTTGTATTTTACAACACTGTTGTAAAAGTATACATTTTATTTTTTTAAAACTGTAATTTTCTAAAAGTCAATTAAATATATTTAGTTAAATGATGACCTGGGATGTTGAAATATCGTTAAATAATAAACAATGACCTAGTCAACTATCATGTCTTTTTATTTTTGAATAAATAGTGCTTCTATTTATTCCTAATATTTTAGAGGCCTTAGTTATATTACCATTACATTTTTTTATGCAATTTTCAATTGCCATTTTGTCCCACTGAGCTAAAGTACACATATCATATCCGATGCTTTCCTTTGAAAGATGATTTTCATTTTTTTCTAAGAATTTATTTCCAAAATCAAATGAAGTATTTCCATCCATATTTACAATGTTTTCAATACAATTTTCTAATTCACGAACATTTCCGGGCCAAGTGTAATTTATAAGCATTTCATAAATATCGTTTTGTATTTTGGGTATAGGTTTGCCTAGTTTGATAGCTTTAGCTTTTAAGAAATACTCAATAAGTATCTGTATGTCACCATCTCTTTCCCTCAGTGGTGGAACAAATATAGGGATTACACTTAATCTATAGTATAAATCCTCCCTAAATGTTCCTTTTTCCACTTCTTTTCTAAGATCTTTATTTGTTGCAGCAACAATTCTCACATCAACTTTTATACACTTATTTCCACCTACCCTATTAAAAGAAGAAACTTCAAGGACTCTTAAAAGATGTACTTGCATTTCTAATGGCATTTCCCCTATTTCATCAAGAAATATAGTACCTCCATTGGCAAGCTCGAATTTACCTGGTTGCCCACCGCGTTTTGCACCAGTAAAAGCGCCATCCTCATATCCGAAAAGTTCACTTTCTATTAAGGTCATTGGTATTGCTCCACAATTGATTGCAATGAAACTGTTATCGTATCGATTACTATTGTTATGGATTGATTGGGCAATAAGCTCTTTTCCAGTTCCACTTTCCCCTTGGATTAGAACGGTAGATGGACTATTTGCGATGAGTTTTGATTGGTTTATTACGTGTCTGATTTCTTGACTATTACCAATTATGTCATGAAAATTATAGCTTGATTTTTTATCTGTGTACTTGTTAACTAAACTATATATATTTTTGATATCCTTAAATATTGCTACTATCCCTATAATTTTATCATCTTTATTTTTTATTGGATATGCATTAAAGTTGAATTTTTTACTTTTATCTTTATAGGAATAGATAACTTCTCTATTTTCATAAGCATTCCCAGCAATAATCTCGCCAAGTATATATTCCCAATTATCCAAAATTTTATCCGCATTTTTATATATTACTTGTTCTTCTTTAATATCAAGCATGCTGCATGCACTGTTATTTATAGCTTTTATTATGCCAGTCGTATCAACAGCAAAAATTCCTGAATTAAGTGAGTTCATGACTTTATTTAAATATTGATAAGCAATAAATAATTCGTTTTGAGTTTTTTCCACTTTTAATTGATTTTCAATGGATTTAACTGCGGCCACAACGAGACCTAAGCTATGAGGATGAGCCAACTGATGTCTACCTGTTAGATTTATACATCCAAGAATAGTTCCATCCTCATTATGAATAACTGCCGCAGAACATGTCAAGGTATGATATGCAGTAATGTAGTGGTCGTTACCTGAAGTCTGAACTGAAGAGTCCTCATAAATTGCAGTTCCAATTGCATTTGTACCTGTGCTTTTTTCACTCATGTCAGCACCTTCTACAATGCCTACGTCTGCAATACATTTAATTATGTCTTCATCACCTATAATACTGAGTACGAAACCTTCTTTATCTGTAAGATACAATGAAAATCCTGATCCGCTTAAAAAATCATATATTATTTCCATAAATGGTCTAGATACCTTTATTAATTTACTATTTTTCTCTAAAAAATTATATAATTCTTTTGCTCGTAGTGTTATTGTGGGAAATATTTTTTGTTTGCTTATTTGGTATTTGATACATCTTTTATGAGACCTTTTTATTATCTCTTTAAAATTACATTTTTTAACCATAAACGTCACCCCTTTATTGTTAAAGACAATAGTATAATCAAATAGACTACCGCCAGGTAGTCTACGTTAATTTTCTTTTCGTATTAGAATTATAAAACTTAATGAAATACTATAATATGAATAAAAAATAGTATTCACTTTTTATTATATACAATATTTTTAATATAATAAAGGACGAAAATTTAGCATATTAAGCAAGCTAAAGTCATAAAATGTCGAACACTGTAATTTATTAAGATTTTATAAGTTTTGTGATATAGTTTCATTATTGACAAAATAACGTCAAATATATCTGAAAGATTATTCATTATTATAGAATAAAATTTTAGTGATTCCAAATAATAAGGTATATGGTTATATGAGGAGGTTAGATATGGATACAATTGATGTTAGGCGGAAAGAAATAGAACATATTTATGGTAAGGTAAGTCCATTTGAGCTTAAAAACAAATTAATTAGTCTTGCGGAAGAATCAAAAGAAAAAGGTGCCCGTTCATTATTAGATGCAGGTAGGGGCAATCCCAATTGGACAGCAGCCACTCCTCGGGAAGCATTTTTTACATTTGGCCTTTTTTCAGTAGAGGAATCACGTAGAGTTTGGAATAATAACGATCTTGCAGGAATGCCAAGAAAATTAGGAATTGCACAACGTTTCCAGGAATTTATCGAGAAAAATCCTAGTTATCCTGGAGTACAACTTCTAAAAAACATAATTGAATATGGAATATTATCTAAGAAATTTGATCCAGATGAATGGGTACATGAACTAGCAGATGGTATTATTGGTGACAATTATCCACAACCTAGTAGAATGCTTACCCATGTTGAAAAAGTTGTTCACGATTATCTTATTCAAGAATTGTGTTATAATGCCCCAACAGCCGGAAGATTTAAATTGTTTGCTGTAGAGGGTGCTACTGCAGGAATGTGTTATATATTTGACAGTTTGATTGCTAATAACATACTATCAATTGGTGATAGAGTTGCACTTATGGCACCAATCTTTACGCCATATCTTGAAATTCCACATTTACCTCGTTATAATTTTGATGTTGTGGAGCTTTTAGCAGAAGAAATCACCCCAGATGGCACTCATACGTGGCAATATCCTGATTCTCAAATTGAAAAACTTAGAGATCCCTCTATAAAAGCATTGTTTATTGTAAATCCGAGTAATCCCCCCTCTGTGGCTATGAGGCTAGAAACAATTGCTCTTATAAAAAATATAGTTAAAAAAGATAATCCCAACTTAATGATTATTTCAGATGATGTTTATGGAACTTTCGTTGATAATTTTCGCTCATTAGTAGCTGATTTACCCTATAATTCAATAGGAGTATATTCCTTTTCTAAATATTTTGGTGTAACAGGATGGAGACTCGGGACTATTGCCCTTTATGAAGACAATGTATTTGATAAATTATTAAGAGAATTACCAGAAGACGAAAAAGAAAGATCGAGGAGACGTTATTCCATATTATCTACGAGCCCTGAAGAAATCCTCTTTATTGATAGAATAGTTGCAGATAGTAGGCAGGTAGCACTAAATCATACTGCAGGGTTGTCAACACCTGCTCAAATACAAATGGCGTTTTTTTCGGTATTTGCACTCCTTGATAAAGAAAATAATTATAAGCAACTTACAAAAGATATTTGTCGTCGTCGCCAAAGGCTATTATTTGAGGGTTTGGGCTTGGATTTACGAAAAGATCCTCTCGATGCCGCATATTATACAGAATTTGATTTACTGGAGTGGGCATGTCGATATTACGGTGATAAGTTTGCTACGTATTTGAAAGAAAATTATAAACCCGTGGATATTCTTTTTCGTTTAGCGCAAGAATCTTCAATAGTGTTATTAAGTGGTGGAGGATTTCATGGACCAGAATGGTCAATTAGAATATCATTGGCAAATCTTGATGATGAGCACTACAGTGAAATTGGGAAGGTACTTCATAAAATACTTGAGGAATATGTGACATCTTGGAAAAACAAAATAGCTAATAGTATGTAGAATTTAATAAAGACCAGCGAATGCTGGTCTTTACCATAATTTTATTAGGTATTTCAGCATCTGCAAGAAGTGGTCTTGCCATAGCAATCATATCTGTTTTTCCTTGCATTATAGCAACGCTTGCGAGTTCTGGATTTTCCATTCTACCAGCAGTAATTACTGGGACTTTTAGTATTTTTTTTAGTATTTCTTTAAAAGCATCATAACCAGCTTCTTCAAGAATTTTTGCAGCCTCAATTCCTTCTTCTATATCTCTTCCTTTTTCTTTAAATACTAAAAACAAAATATATAAGGTTGCAATTGAACTTATGGACAAGAAAGGCTAGATATGACGGAAAATATGACCTAATAGAGGCAATGAATAAATATATTAATCGCCTTATAATTATATTTATAAGTAATTAATGTAATTATGTAAAAAAATAATGTATAATAAAGGATTTTCAAATGATTAGTCGAATAAAAATTATACAAGGTATGTAGATCAATTAAATTTAAAGGGGAAATATAAAGGAAAAATCCAATATATGACAATGAAGTATTAAGTTCCTTCGATAATATGTTAACATATTTGCCATATTTTTTTGATGATGATGTTTCTTTTGGTATAGCAGATAAAAAAACATATTTGAGAGTACAGTGTAATCCAAACTTGAATTTGAGATTAAAAGAAGGGGATGGAATTCCAATTCATAATGAACAGGGTAAAGTTGAAGGGTGTATTGTAATAGGAAAAAGTTTAGTTAAAAGAAATGAAATAATAAATATTTCTCAGACTTTATCTTCCACTCTAGGGAGAATATCGGCTTCTGTAAACAATCTTTCCTTGGGAGTACAGGATGTTGTTAATATGAATAATGATATATTATCGAAAGCTCAAGAGGCGGATGAAAGCTCAAAGGATACAGATGGAATTCTAAGTTTCATTCAGGCTATTTCATCTCAAACAAATATGCTAGGTCTCAATGCTGCTATTGAAGCTGCTAGGGCTGGTAGAGGATTTAAAGTAGTTGCAACAGAAATTAGAAAATTATCAACATTTACAAGTGAGTCAGTTAAGAAGGTAGATTCTGTACTAAAAGACATTAATGAATCAATAAAAAGATAAGTAAATCAACTGGAGTATTTGAGGGTCAAGTAGCAACACTTCAAGAAATAGCCTCATCTCTCGAGGAGTTAAATACAACGGCTGAAATGAGGGGGAATTTATCTGAGAAAATTTAGTAATAAGAAAGGAAGCGAGTATTTGGTGGTTTGGTGTACTTGAAATACACACACTCGCTAAAGATAATCATGAAAATAAAAGAAATAAAGGGAAATACATTTTGTATTGAGACTGGAATGACGTGCATTCCTTTTTATAAAATTAATGATAAAGAAATTATTATGCTTGATTCGGGATGGGCAAAAGGACAGAGAGAGGGAATAGATGAGATTTTAGAAAATAACAACTTTAAGGTGGCTGCTATAATATGCAGTCATGCTCATATAGACCATATAGGAAATAATGCACATTTAAAGAAAAAATACAATTGTGTTATTGCTATGCCAGCCTATGAAGCTCTTATTTGTAGTTCAACGGTCAATCTTAAGGTTTATTATAATAACCAAACTTTATCTGATGTTACGGAGCATTTTGGACATATGGTTTGCAAAACTGATATTATGATTTTAGATAATCAAGATACAATATCTATGCTAGGAATTAAATTTAAAATTTTTCATACGCCAGGACACAGTCCTGCGCATATATGTATTATTACTCCTGATGATGTTGCCTATTTAGGAGATACTCTGATAAGTCATGGAGTTATGAGGGGGGCAAAAATGCCTTATGCTTATATACTCAGCGAGGATTTGAAAAGTAAATTAAAGCTTTATAACTTGAAAAATTGCAAGTATATAGTAGCACATAAAGGTGTTTATGATGATATTACAAAACTTATAACTGAAAATATAGATTTCTATAAGAATAGAGCGTCAATAATATATACTCTAATAGATGGTGCTATGACAATGGAAGATATTCTGAAGGCTGTTATTAAGAAATTTGATATTCGTATAAACAACATAGATAGATATACTGTAATAAAAAGAATGTTAAGGTCATATATTGAATACTTGAATGAAACAGGAATTATAGAGTTGAAGATGGATGATGGATTTCTTAAATATTCAAAAAAATCAGCCAATATTTAGTGAATTCCAGTAATTTGGGATATAATTACATAAAGTTAAAAGTGAGGCTAAAGTGAAATATTCTTAGTATGGCGTAACAAACACTATGCATTATAAAATGCATAGTGTTTGTTATGCCACATAAATTGCAATTACATTTGTAAAACTTAAGGAGAAGACGCTCAACTATTTAAAGTTAATAGATCCAGTTAGTTGCTTAACAGCATTGACAATAGGGTTTATTAATTGAATAAGATAGCTAAGAATATCTGATAATACAGGTATTGTAATACCTATTTGTTGAAGCACATATACTAAAAGAAATACACCAAGTGTAAGACTTAATATCTTTCCGATTATTTTAAACACTGCAATGCCGAGATAAGCAAGTAATATGGCTAATGCAAACATAATAATGGTATTTAAATTAATATTAGAAAAGTCAACGTTCATAGACACACCTCCATTATTCATAAGATTATAACTTAAACTTTATGTTTTAGCAAAGGTAAAATCTCCTAGAACTTGTACCAATGATGTTTTATATTTGATATAATTAATATAAAAAATATGGAGGAATAATTATGGAAGTGAAAAATTGGCATAAAGAAACAATTGGGAAAAGGGTGGTAGACGCTTTAATAAAAAATGATTTTGATGCTATATATTTTCAAACTACGGAGGAAGCAACGAAATTTATTATGAAACATGTAAAATCTAAATCTACAGTAGGATTTGGTGGGTCGATGACAATAAAAAACATGGGAATTCAAGATAAGGTTAAGGCTTCTGGTGGTATTGTAATAGACCATGGTGCAATTGGGCTTACTCGTGACGAAGTGGTAGCTACGGCAAAAAAAGAAATGCTAAGTGATTTATATTTGTGCAGTAGTAATGCAATTACAATGGACGGAATCCTTGTAAATGTAGATGGAATGGGAAATCGAATAGCTGCTATGAACTTTGGTCCGGAAAAAGTTATTATTGTAGTAAGTGTTGATAAAGTTTGTGCGGATGAAGCTGCGGCTTTTGAAAGATTACAAACTATAGCAGCTCCAATGAACAATAAAAGACTTGCCTGCTTAAACCCATGTACAACAACAGGAGTATGTGTTGATTGCCAATCTAAGACTAGAATATGTAGAGTGTATTCTGTAATGAGAAAAAAACCTATGATGACAGATATCACGATTGTAGTAGTAGGTAGTAGCTGTGGGTATTAATTTTAGAATATGAGCGTGTAAAATAAATTTTAATGGACTAATATACAGAATTTTCAGAAAAGGTATAGCGAAATATTGCTATACCTTTTCTGATTTTATGGTAATAGCGCATAATATTTTAATTTTAATAAAGGAGAAGTATAGACAAATAATTAATTGGTTTTATGATATTCTTAAAAAAATAAAGGATAAAAGTGGAATTTGTAGAATAAAGAACTATATAAGTGGAGTATAGAAATATGAACTTGGTAACTTATATAAATAACGGTAAAAAGGATGACTGGAGGAGTATACATGGTTATTTTAACCATTTTATATTTTGTATGTGGTATTGTATATATTACTATAGGTATATTTAGATTTTCGAATGATTCAAAGAATGAGTTAAATAAAATTTTTTGTATCGCGTGCATTAATTTAGCTTGTTGGTCGGTTTTGTTTGCTTTTAGAAATAGTGCAATTAATGCTACAATCGCATGTTTTTTTCATGTTTATTCCACTTTTTTTTGGTCAACATTTGACTGTTTGCTTCTGCACTTTATTATCGTTTTAACAGGTAAAAAAAGCTTTTTAGAAAAGAAATTTACATATTTGATTTTATATTTTCCAGCATTTTTTTCGGTTTATTTGTATTTTTTTCAACCTCCGACGGCACAGGATTTTTTAAAAACTAATTTGGGATGGGTTAGCTTATCACCAAAGGGAAGGGGATTTGTTTGGACAAATTTTTTCTATATATATTATTTATTTTATATGATAACGGTTGTATTCTTACTCTTTAAATGGTGGAAGAATACAGAAATAATAAGGGAGAGGAAACAAGCAAAGATTATATTAATTACATCTAGTATAACAATAATAGCAGGTAGCATTACAGATATTATATTTCCAATGTTTAAAATACCATATATACCTTCTATTGCAATTATATTTATTATTATACCTATGATTGCAATATGGTATTCAATAAAAAAGTATAAATTGATGGACCTTAATCCAGAAAATTTTACGTTAGAGGTTTTAAAAATAATGAATGAAGGCTTAATTATTGTAGATTATCAGGGCATAATAAAGGATATTAATAATGGAGCACTTAAGTTACTAGGTTATGAAAAAAATCAACTAAAAGATAAATTATTAAGCAATTTGTTCTCAGAAAAAATTAAATTATCAAAAATAACAAACTGTAGTAGTTTTGAAATCGAGTTTGTCCAAAGTAATAATAATAAATTGCCAGTTCTCTTATCTTCAGCAGTATTAAAAGATGAGTGGGGAGATTCATTGGGCATTGTCTGTATATTTCAGGATATTGCGCAAATTAAACTTGTCCAGAAAAAGTTATTAAGATCATATGATGAGCTTGAAAAAAAGGTTTGGGACAGAACAAGGGAGCTAAGTAAATCTAATAAAGAGTTAGAGCATGAAATAAATGCCCGCATACATATGGAAGAAAAAATAATAAAATTAGCTTATTATGATCATTTAACAGGTTTACCTAATAAAAGATTATTTATTGATAGGTTAAATCAGTGTATTCATGATTCAGTTCGAAATGAAAAAAATCTAGGTGTACTATTTCTCGATCTAGATTCTTTTAAAAGAATAAATGATACAATGGGACACGCTAAAGGTGATGAACTTCTAAAAATGGTCTCAAAGAGACTTGTAAATACTGTAAGAGAGAGTGACACTATATGTAGGGTGGGGGGGGACGAGTTTCTTATTTTAGTTGAGAATTTAAAAGAAGGGAATAATATCAGAGTAATAGCAGAAAAAATTCTTAATACTTTTAAAGAATCATTTACAATTGATAATAATGAGTTGTATATAACCACTAGTATTGGTGGTGCGATTTATTCCATAGATGGTCAAGATGCAGAAACAATAATAAAAAATGCTGATATTGCAATGTATAAGGCGAAAGAAAAAGGTAGAAATAAATTTGAGCTCTGCAGCGCAATTTTTAAGAATGTTTTGGTTGAAGAAATGAAGTTAACAAATAACTTATATATGGCAATAGAGCGGAATGAATTAGAACTATATTATCAACCTCAAGTAAATTTAATATCTGGAGAAATCATTGGTTTGGAAGCTTTAATAAGGTGGAATAATACGGAACTCGGAGTGGTGAATCCAGGAGATTATATATATATAGCTGAAAAGACTGGTTTGATATTGCCAATTGGTGAATGGGTAATGAGAAGTGCCTGTAGTCAAAACAAAAAATGGCAAGAAGGAGGTATTTTGAATGTACCTATAGCAGTTAATCTTTCAGTGAATCAATTTGAAAACACAAAAATAGTCGAATTAATTACTGGTATTTTAAAGGAAACAGGTTTAGATCCAATTTATTTGGAACTCGAAATAACAGAAAATATAATTATGAAAGAAACAGAGTATATCATTGAATCTTTAAAGCAATTAAAGCAACTTGGATTAAAAATCGCAATTGATGATTTCGGTACAGAATATTCTTCTTTAAATTACATTAAACAATTACCAGTAGATAAAATAAAAATTGATATGTCCTTTGTTCAAGGAATAAATGTTAACGATAAAGATGAAGCAATTATTAATGTTATAATAGTACTCGCTAAAAATTTAGGATTAAAGGTAATTGCTGAGGGCGTTGAAACAAAGGAACAACTTGAGTTTTTAAGAAATCAAATGTGTGATGAAATACAGGGATATTATTATTATAAACCAATGCCTGTCAGTAAAATAGAGGAACTTATGAAGGAAATCTGAATTTAGGGGTTATCCTTTCAAGCGTGGGGTGAAGAGATTCCGTTTTAGAGCAGAATTCTTTCAATTGAGGATGCTTTACATGCTATAATGGGTGTGGGAGTAATGGTACTGTATACATATACCTTGATAGGTTTATAATATAATAAACTGATTTTTAAAAAGATGGATAGCTTAGAATTTAAATAAATAAAAATGGAGGTGCAAAATGTCAGATATAAAAAACAGGTTTAATAGTGAAAAGGATAAAGTTGTGGGAAAATCTATGGAGAATGTTGGAAAGGCTATTGGCAGCGAAGAGACAGAGCTTAAAGGAAAGATTCAGTCGCAAAAGGGTGAATTAACGGAGAAGTTAGGGGATGTCAAGGAAAAGCTCGTAAAAAAGATTAATGATGCGTTGGATAAAAATAAAGAGGAAAAAAATAAATAGTAACCATTTTTATAAAATGCATAGTAATATGATTGAAAATAAATAGAGCTAGGACCAATTTAATGGTCTTAGCTCTATTTTGAAATTTCTAAATTAATTTATCTTTGGTTTCTGGAACCATTATTGTAAATTCATTTATTGCCTAGTTGGAACCTTATAGGAACATGCTGGAGTTGGTCATCGTACAGTTGTTTCTTTAAAGTTAACAGTTATCAAGTTTATGATTGGGCTAGAAACTGTTATAATAGATTATGACACAAAATTAAGAGACATTATAAAAGATACAACAAGATAAAATTATTCTATAAATAAAATAAAAGGTGGATATGATTTATTCAACATTTTACGAGGAGGAAAAGTATATGAAGTTATTTATTGATACAGCAAATGTTTGCGACATTCGTGAAGCTAATGAAATGGGCGTTATTTGTGGTGTAACTACTAACCCATCTTTAATCGCAAAAGAAGGTAGAGACTTTAATGAAGTTATAAAAGAAATTGCATCTATTGTAGACGGACCTATAAGTGGAGAGGTTATTTCTTTAGATTCAGCAGGCATGATTAAAGAAGGAAGAGATATATCGAAAATTCATAAAAACATGATTGTTAAAATTCCAATGACAGAAGATGGTCTTAAGGCTGTTAAAGTACTTTCAAAAGAGGGAATAAAAACTAATGTAACATTAATATTTAGTGCAGGTCAAGCGTTACTTGCTGCAAGAGCAGGAGCTTTTTATGTTAGTCCTTTTATCGGAAGACTTGATGATATTAATGCTAATGCTATGGATTTAATAAGAACTATTGTTACAATATTTAAAGTGCACGGAATTGATACTGAAATAATTGCTGCAAGTATAAGAAACCCAATGCATGTTACAGATGCAGCTGTTGCAGGTTCACATATTGCTACAGTACCTCTTAAAATAATTAAACAAATGATAAAGCACCCATTAACCGATAAGGGAATAGAACAATTTTCTAAAGATTGGAAAGAAACTTTCGGTAAATAATAAGGAGGATCACATAATGAATGTAGATAATCTATCTATAAACACTATAAGATTATTATCAGCAGAGGGTGTTGAAAAAGCAAATTCTGGGCATCCAGGTCTCCCAATGGGTGCAGCGCCTATGGCTTATACTCTTTGGGCAAAGATTATGAAACATAATCCGAAAAATCCAGATTGGACAGATAGAGATAGATTTATTTTATCAGCAGGACATGGTTCTATGCTTTTATATTCACTTCTTCATCTATATGGTTATGGATTAACTATAGAAGATTTGAAAAATTTTAGGCAATGGGGAAGCAAAACTCCAGGACATCCTGAATATGGACATACTAAAGGCGTAGAAGTGACAACAGGGCCACTAGGGCAAGGACAAGCAAATGGAGTAGGTATGGCTCTTGCTGAAAGTTATTTGGCAAATAAATTTAATAGACCAGGTTTCGATGTAGTTAATCACTATACTTATGTGATTTCTGGTGATGGAGATATGATGGAGGGTATAACTTCAGAAGGTGCATCACTTGCAGGGACTCTTGGACTTGGAAAATTAATTGTATTATATGATTCAAATAATATTTCGATTGAAGGTAGTACAACTATTGCTTTTAGAGAAGACGTTGGTGCTAGGTATAAAGCTTATGGATGGCAGGTTATAACGGTAGAAGATGGTAACAATGTACAGAATATCTATGCTGCTATTAACGATGGTAAAATTGAATTATCAAAGCCAACACTTGTAATAATTAAAACTCAAATAGGTTATGGATCTCCAAAAGCTGGCACAGCGGCAGCTCATGGAGAGCCTTTAGGCATAGAAAATTTGAAAAAAACAAAAGAATTTTTAGAATGGGATTATAAAGGAGAATTTTATGTTCCAAAGGAAGTTAAGAAAAATTCAAGAAAAGTTATAGAAAGTGGAATAAATGCTGAGAATGAGTGGAATATTCTGCTACAAAATTATAAGAAAAAGTATCCAGGTCTTGCCTTAGAATGGGATTTATGGTATACGAATGAGTTATCTGTTGATTTATTAAAGGATGAGGATTTCTGGAAGTTTACAGGCAAAAATGCTACTAGAGTTGCATCTTTTAAAGTTATAAATCGATTAGTTAAAATAGTTCCAAACTTAATAGGTGGGTCCGCAGATTTATCACCATCTAATAAAACATATATGAATGGAAAGGGAGATTTCTCAAGAGAAGATAGAAGCGGCGCAAATCTTCACTTTGGTGTACGTGAACATGCAATGGCAGCTATAGCTAACGGAGTTTGTGTACATGGTGGTCTTCGAATTTTTGTGTCTACCTTCTTTATATTCTCAGATTATATGAAACCGTCTATTAGACTTTCTGCTTTAATGAAACTTCCTGTGGTGTATGTATTAACTCATGACAGTATAGGAGTGGGAGAAGATGGGCCAACTCATGAACCAATAGAACAATTAGCATCATTAAGGAGTATTCCAAATGTTGAAGTATTTAGGCCGGCAGATTCTAAAGAAACTGCAGCTGCTTGGTACAGCGCAATAAACAGAAAAGATGGTCCTACAGCAATAGTACTATCAAGGCAAAAATTACCTTTGTATGATGAGAGTGGAGAAGATGCTTTAAGAGGGGCTTATGTAATAAGAAAAAGTGAAAAGAAAGTTCCGGATCTTATATTAATGGCAACTGGTTCAGAAGTTGAATTAATATATGAAGCTGCTATGGTATTAGAGGAAAAGGGAATTTATGCTAGCGTTATCAGTATGCCATCTTGGGAAGTTTTTGAAAAACAAGATGAGTTGTACAAGGAAAGTGTATTACCTAAAAAAGTTACTAAAAGATTAGGTGTTGAGGCTGGTAGTTCTTTCGGATGGCATAAGTATATAGGTTTTGAGGGTGATATTATATCAATAGACCATTTTGGAGCTTCTGCACCAGCAAATATTTTATTTGAAGAATTTGGGTTTACAGTAGATAATGTAGTAGAAAAGGCATTAAAAGTAGTTAACAAATAAAAACATATAATAATATATTTACACAACTATATTTAGGTTTTCTATAAAATAACATGTTGTTACTGAAAAAGGGAGCGAATTTCGTTAAGAGATTTACTCCCTTTTATATTTTAATATAAGTTTATAATATATACACACAAGAGTAACTGAAATTACTGTGGGTACATAAAATTCCCACTTGTTAACCTATTAACATAATGATATTATTTTATCGTAAATAGGATTATTAGAAGTAATATGTATGAAAACAATAATTGAATTTATTGGTAGTGTCTTATATATAAAGGGTTTATAGGATATATTTGATATTTATAGCTTAACATTATAAAAATAGGAGTAGTGATAAATTTGACACGATTTGACAATGATATACAAGAGATAAAATATGGAGTAATAAAAGAAGTAGTTAAACTTTGTATTAAAGGAACTCTAAAAAAAGAACAAAAGAATCTATTTAAGATTCTTGTTCCAGGACCTAAAGCAAAAACACGTTGTTGCATTCATAAAGAAAGAGCAATAATTGGTGAGAGAATAAAACTTGTAATGGGTGGGAGCAAAAAAAATAAAAACGTTGTTGAAGTAATAAATATTGCCTGCGATGAATGTCCAATCCAACGATTTTCGGTTACTGAAGCCTGTAGAGGGTGTATAACACACAAATGTATTCAAGTATGTCCTGTTGGTGCAATACACTCTATAAATAGAAGATCTTATATTGATACAAACAAATGTATTGAATGTGGTAAATGTAAAACTGCTTGCCCATACAACGCAATCTCTGATGTTATGAGGCCTTGCCGTAGAGCCTGTAATGCAGGTGCTCTAAGCATTGATGAAGATAAAAAAGCAGTAATAAATAATGATAAGTGTATACAATGTGGAGCTTGTGTTTATCAGTGTCCTTTTGGAGCAATTATGGATAAATCTTCAGTAGTAGATGTTACTAATAAATTATTAGAATCTAAAAAAGATGGAAATGTTCATGTCTATGCTATTATTGCACCTGCGATTGCTAGCCAATTTACCGATGCTAAAATTGGACAAGTAGTTTCAGGTATAAAAAAAATGGGTTTCCATGATGTGATAGAAGTCGCAATTGGCGCAGATATGGTAGTTCAAAATGAAACAAAAGAATTTATTGAAACAATTGAAGAACTTAAAACTATGACAAGTTCTTGTTGCCCTGCCTTTGTTTCATATATTAAGAAAAATTACCCGGAGCTTGCTAAACATGTTTCTAGCACAGTTTCACCGATGATAGCAATTTCTAGATTAATTAAAAAGAGAGATCCTTTAGCTAAAATTGTATTTATAGGACCTTGTACGGCTAAAAAGATGGAAATAAAGCAAGAGGATATAAAAGGCATCACTGATTATGTATTGACTTTTGAAGAGCTTCGGGCAATGCTCGATGCATATGAAATAGTTATTCAAGAGTGCGCGGAACTTCCTTTAAACAATGCATCTTTTTATGGAAGAACTTTTGCTAGATTAGGAGGTCTTACAGAAGCTGTAAAACACTTAGTCGATTCTCAAAATGCTTCAGTTGAATTTAAACCTATAAGTTGTGACGGTTTAGCAGAATGTGATAAAGCTTTGAAACTGTTAAAATTCAACAGATCAATTGGCAATTTCATAGAAGGAATGGCATGTACTGGTGGATGTATAGGTGGAGCTGCCTCCCTTAGGCATGGCCCGACTGATAAAAATGAAATAAATAAATATGGAAAGTTAGCATTAGAAAAGGATGTGAATGATTCACTTAAAGTAATAAAGGTTGAGGATGTTGACATGCACAGAGGTAAAAATTTTATGTCTAAATAATACTTGATTTACAATAAAGAATATATAATTTTTCTACTGAAGAGAAATTATATATTCTTTACTTTAAGCTATTGCAGCTCCGAAGGAGATGATTTAATTATAACTGTCTAAGTTTTTTATCTCTACGCCACCAAAGGCTACAAAACAATGCAGATTTAAAATTGGTGCATCTAGATCAACATGATTTTTGGCGTAAGTTTTATTAGACCATCCTCCAAAGAGAGGGATGCCAGTTACTACAATCGTCCATTCTTTAGGAACTATTATGTTTACTCCACCAAAAGCTGCAGTTACATCTATTCTTGCACCTTTATTTAAAAGATACGCATCTCTTAGATCCATGTCAATGCCACCAAAAATAGCAACTAGGCTACCACCTCTAAAATTTTTAGAGATATTTCTGCTTTTTACACCTGAGAAAACGGCTAGGTTATCCACTATATCTTGATCAACTTCTTTTTTGCTGAATTCATAATTCTCTTTTTTAAAAGATCTTGGTAATAAAAGGGATACTCCAATAGCTATAATTATGGCAGGCCAAAAAAATTTCATAAGGCTAACATTAATAATATCGAGTTCTCGCATTTGAAATAATATACCAAGTGTAAGTAATGTAATGCTAGAAGTTTTAGAAGTAGGTTTTCTGATTAATTGACGCGCTCCAGAAACTATGAGTAAAAGTGGCCACCAAGTCCATATAAAGTTACTTAAATCCCAAAGTCCTAGTTGTTTGAATACTATGCTAATACCAATTAGTATGAATATAATACCTAAATAAAATTTACCCTTCAAAACAATCTCCTCCAATGTTTATTATAAATACACAGCAATTATTAATTGTTACCCTGATTAACTTATATGCATCTATTATACTATAATATGGGTTTATTTGTTATAAAGAATGAATAAATAAGTTTTATAACATCTTGACAGTAATAAATATATATTATACATTATATATAATGGGATAGTGTAATATAGAACAGTTTTAAATGGGATTGTTTAAATAGAGAAATATTAGAGGGAGTGTTATTCAATGAAAACAACAATTTATTATTTTAGTGGTACCGGTAACTCTTTAAAGGTAGCAAAGGATATTGCATCTGGGTTAAAAGATGCAGAAATAATACAAATTTGTAGAAATAATATTGGATTTAATAATACGGATTCAAAGAAAATAGGGTTTGTTTTTCCAGTATATTTTTCCGGAATGCCTTTTTTAGTTAAGGAGTTTATTCGAAAAGTTAAAATTCCAAGTGATGCATATGTTTATACTGTTGTAACCTTTGGAGCAGCAGCTGGTGCGTCAATTTCTCAATTAGAGAAGTTATTAACATATAAGGATATTAAACTTTCAGCAGCATTTAAAATGAAGATGCCAGGGAATTATCAAGTGATGTATTCACCCTACTCAGAGGCGAAACAAAAGAAATGCTTTGAGAATGAAGAAAAGAAAATATCTCAAATTGTTAAAAGCATAAATAACAGTGAAATGGCTAAATTTAGTGGAGTAGGCGAGAATTTTATGAAGGCTGTTGGAGGTATGATTTACATTAATTTTAAGCCCTATGAAATGGATAAAAATTTCTGGACAGATGAAAAATGTAATGTCTGTGGTTTATGCGTTAAGGTGTGTCCCGCAAATAATATAAAAATGAATGATGGTAAACCCGAATGGCAACATAAATGTGAGCAATGCGTTGCATGTATTCAGTGGTGTCCACAAAAATCAATTCAATATAAAAAAGTAACAGTAAATAGAGGACGTTATCATCATCCAGATGTAGTGGCGACAGAACTATTTCATTTGTAAAAGGAAGTGTCATTATGGACTACTGCGGCAGTTGTGCTGAAAAATTAATATCTCTATTTAAATCTATTCAGGGATGTTTGAAATCTATTTCTCGTGAGTTTGAAATTACCGTACCTGAGATGATGATTATGCTAGAGCTATTTGAAAATAAAACTTTATCTCTTAATGAGCTGAGTGAAAAGATAGAGTTCCCTAAAAGTTCAGTTTCAAGAATAGTAGATCAACTTGTTAATAGAGGATATGTTTTGCGGAAAATACCAAAAGAAAATAGGAGAATGGTTGAATTATCCATATCTACTGAATGTTTAAAGTACATTGATGTAGATTGTATTAATGATAGATTTAATGATGTAGTAGTTGGGGGATTAGAACCAAATAAGGCGGAACAGATGATTTCAGCATTAGATGAGCTTAGTCTAATTTTAAAGGCTGATAAGAAATAAAAATTAACCTATTAAGAGTATGCAAAACAATACCCCATTAAAGTTAAAGGCTGATATTGAGAAGTTGCTAAAAAGTAGAGTATGATTAATGGATAATTTATTTATTGATGGATTTTCTGTTTTATTGTATAATTAGGGAAAAATCATTCTGCTCTATATAGAATATTAAGGAGGAACATCATGAACTTTCCAGTATTTCATACTAAAGAAAAAAGATTAAATTCAGAAAGAATTTTTGAAGGTATTGCTAAGGGAAGAAAAAAGGCTTTAGAAACATGGTTTAAAGACACTTGGCTTGCTCTTGAGCTTACAAGAGATTCTCTTTTGACTTATTTTGATGAAAATGAAATTAATTTTCAGGATTTAACAAAGCTGTTAGAGGAAAAAAGAGTACAATTTCAGGATTTTTCTGAGCTATTTATTATTAATAAGGATGGAATTATTAATGTATCTACTTCTACCTTAAATTTAAAAAAGGAGATGAAATCTTTTCCAAATTTTATTGAAGGAATGAAAGATAATCCCCTTATGTATGGTCCGTACATAGACTATGACACTGTAAAAATCGGAAATTTTAATTCTGAATTTTCAGATGAAGTAACCTTAATGTTCTCATTGCCATATGAAAATAAACAAAACGGAAGAAAGGCTGTAATATGTGGGAGAATTCCAAATGATGTGATGTCAGATATTATACAAGATGAGGATACCCATATATATAAAGAATCTGGAGACAACTACATTTTTATGTTGAAATCAAGTGGTAATATACCTGTAGGTACAGCAATTTCTCGAAGTCGTTTTGAAGATGATACATTTACACTAGGAGATAATTTAAAACAAGGGATAAAAACAAAAAAATGGGACACTATAAAAATAGAAAAGCATACTGAATTCGAAATTATTTTTAACGACCCTGAGACAAAGGATTTGCATCCAGGTGTTCAAAACACTATTAAAAAGGGAGAAAATCTAAATACTTGGCCAGGTTATCCTGATTATAGACACATATTAGTTGGTGGAAAAGGAATAATAATAAATCCACCTAATTGCACAGATACTTGGGGAATGATGTGTGAGGGTGATATTTCTGAAATTTATAATTTTAAAAGTTTAAATTTTAAGCTGCCGTTGTTATCGGCACTCATAAGTGCAATATTTATTTTTGGAAATTATTTATTATCATTATCTAATAATTCATATGCCGTGCCAAGATTAATCTTAGTATGGGCGTTTATATCCTTATTTTTAAGTTATACAGTAAAAAAATTAATAGTAAAACCTTTAACGTCTACTATTTCGATATTAAAAGAAATAGCTGAAGGTGAAGGAGATCTTACACTTAGAGTAGGAAAACTTTCGAATGATGAAATTGGAGAGCTTGCAAGATGGTTTAATAAATTTATTAATAACCAAATGACGATAATAAAGAGAATGGGAAGGGCTTCGAAAGATTCGTCTGGGTCTGCATATTCATTGTTAACATTAGCTGAAAGTGTACAGAAAAATACTAGCACTATAGACAAATCTATATCCCACTTTTTATCTTCATCAAAAAGGCAAAATGAAATTTTTAAAAATACAAATGAGAATTTTAACCATATATCAAGCTCTATTAATGATATGAATGGTTTGATAACAAACGTAAGCATTAAAATACAAGACACTAATAATTATGCAAATTCCAATACTGAGTCATCTAAAAATGTTATTCTTAGCATGAAGGAACTAGAATTTGGAATGAAGAATACTCTAGATAGCATAAGTGTGCTTCAGAAATATTCAGAAGAAATTACGGAAATAACTAATGTAATAAGTGGCATTAGTGATCAAACACACATGTTGGCACTAAATGCATCTATAGAATCTGCCCGTGCAGGTGAAGCAGGTAAAGGATTCAATGTTGTTGCGAAAGAAGTATCAAAACTTGCGGCTGGTTCTGCAGATGCAGTTATATCAATTGGAAAGCTTATTTCGTCACTTCAAAATGAAACTGAAATCACAATAAAGAATGTCCGTAACATAGGTACAAAAATAGAGGAAGAAAGTAGAATTGTTTCAAGTTCTATGGAGGTTTTTAATAAAATTCAGAACCAGATTACGCTTGTTACTACTGATGTTAAATCAATTACGAACTTGATTAAACTTCAAGCTGATGAAATAAACCAGATAAAAGGAAATATTGGTGAATTTGCAGCTAAAATCAATAAAGATACTTTGAAGAATAATGATAGAAGTGAAGTAGTGACTGAGTTAATAGGTTCAATCTTAAAGCAATCAAAACAAGTAGAACAAGCTTCAAAAATACTTTCAAATTCTTCAGATAATCTAAGTGATATTGTAAGTGGCTTTAACTTAAAATAAAGCATGAATATATGAAGTGAATGTAAAATAAGGGGGAAGAATATTATGCAAACTAGGACAATACGCAAAGTAGTAACTGGAACAACTCAGTATGATGGAGCGGGAGTTAAGCTTGTTCGAGTAATTAGTGCTCCCGATGTTAAAGAATTTGATCCGTTTTTGATGCTAGATGCCTTTGACTCTTGCGACCCTGATGATTATACTAAGGGGTTCCCATGGCATCCTCATAGGGGAATTGAGACGGTTACTTATTTAATAAGTGGGAACATAGAGCATATGGACAGTATTGGCAACAAGGGGAATATATTAGATGGCTGCTGTCAATGGATGACAGCGGGTGGCGGAATACTTCATCAAGAGATGCCACAAAAGAGCGAGAGAATGCTTGGGGTTCAGCTTTGGCTTAATCTACCACGAGTAGATAAAATGACAACGCCAAAATACAGAGATATCACAGCGAATATGATTCCTATAATTGAGGAGGACGGCTGCAGTATACGAATTATTTCTGGGAATTATAAAGGAAATGTTGGTGCAGTTGAAGGTGAATACGTAAAAATGCAATTTTTGGACGTAGATATGAAAACTGGAGCGCAATGGAAATTAGACACCGATAAAGATACAAATATGTTTATATATATTGCTGAAGGTGAAGGATGGTTTGAAAAATCTGATGAGAATTTGCTTTCTAGTAAAAGAGCAGTGCTTTTTAATGATGGTGAGGAGTTATTAGCTAGAGCAACAGACAAAGGGCTTCGTTTCCTTTTGTTCTCAGGACCTAAGTTAAATGAACCAATTGCTTGGGGTGGTCCTATTGTAATGAACTCGCAAGAGGAACTTAAACAAGCTTTTAAAGATATTGATGATGGAACTTTTGTTAAATGAAATGAAATGAAAAATCAGGGTAGAATTTAAGGAGTAAGTGATAATTAAAATTATTACTTGCTCCTGTTTATTTAGTTACATGTTTTACTTCTAGCTATGTTATGAATAATATAACTTGATTGTGATATAATATAAATAAATAGAAAAAAGAACATTTTGTATCAATATAATAAAATAGTATTAATATATTATAGTGGTTAACGTACAATATGCATATATAGGAGTGGTTTTTATGAAAGAAACAATTATAAGAATACAAAGCATTGAATTAGAGGGGTTTAAAAATATCCAAAAGGGAACTATAGATTTATTAGGGTATAGACAAAAAAACTACTACACTGGGAAGTCAGATATAGTTGGAATTTATGGGCAAAATGGTTCAGGTAAAACAACCATTATAGAAGCTTTTAGGTTGTTTAAAATAATAGCTAGTGGCGAAAAATTACCAGATGATATTAAAAATTATATACACGAATTAGAAGAGAAAGCAACGCTTAAATTTATTTTTTACGTTGAAAGAAAAGAACAAAAATTTTTAGTATATTATGAATTCTCTTTAAGGAAAAAGAATGACGGAGCAGAATTATATAATGAAAAATTAAGTTATTCTCAAATAAACGAAGAAAATAAAAAAAGAAAAATTGACATAATAGAATATGCTATGGATTCAGAGCATGCCTCTATTTTACCCAAATTGCGTTATAATGAATTAATAAAAAATAATAAAGAAAATGAATTTAACCTTGAGGTTTGCAAAAGATTGTCAATTAAAGAAAAGACATCTTTCATCTTTAATGATAGTTTGGAAGAGATATTTAAAAGCAATTCTACAAATACTGATTACTTTTTTATTATTAATGCCATAAAACGGTTTGCTAGAGTAAACCTATTTGTAATAACAAATGAACATTCAGCCACTATAAGTCTCAATTTCATGCCCTTAAGCTTTAGAATGGAAGATAATGATGGTGTAACTAGTGGAGATATCGCTATTAATTTATTAGGAATATCTAATATAGATAAAAAAAGATATGATATAGCTGTGAGAATCATAAAACAGTTAAATGTTGTTTTAAACACTATTATTCCTAACTTACAGTTAGAGATTAATAATTTAGGAAATGAATTATGTAAAAGTGGAAAAGAAATGATTAGAATACAATTACTTTCTACTAAAAAAGATATAAGAATTCCTCTGAAATATGAGTCAGAGGGTATAAAAAAGATAATTTCAATTCTAAGTACATTGATTTCTATGTTTAATAACCCATCAATTTGTTTAATAGTTGACGAACTTGATGCTGGTATATTTGAATATTTATTAGGTGAATTATTGAAAATAATTGAGCAAGAAGGTAAGGGGCAGTTTATATTTACATCGCATAACCTGCGTGCATTAGAAATGCTTGAGAAGGAGTCATTAGTATTTAGTACAGCTAATCCTCAAAACAGATTTATAAGAATAACTAATATAAAAAGTAATAATAATCTTAGAAATGTGTATCTACGTGGGGTTGACTTAGGTGGACTTAATGAGTGCATATACGAGGAAACAAACAGCTTTGAAATTGCTCATGCCTTTAGAAAAGCAGGTGATATTTTTGGGGAAGAGTAAGAAGATAGTTTTATTTATTGTTGAAGGGATTACTGATAAAAATTCGTTGGCTTTGGTACTTTCTAAAATTATAGAAAAAGATAAGATTGTAAGATTTAAGATTATTAATGGTGATATTACTGCGCAAAATGGCGTTAATGCAAGTAATATACATAATAAAATTACGAATTATATAAAAGAATTTATAGATGGTAATATATATAAAAAAACTGATATTTTGGATGTGATTCATTTAGTAGATACAGATGGTGCTTATATCAATGACGACTTAGTTTTAAAGAAAGATGTTGTAAACCTAGAGTACAATACACATAACATATATGCTAAGAATATCGATAATATAAAAAAACGAAACAAACAAAAGTCCCAAATACTTAGTAAATTATCTGCTACAAATGTTGTATATGTCAATTTGTCTTACCACATATACTTCTTTTCATCTAATTTAGAGCATGTAATTCATAATAAACAAAGTGTATGTCCAGAGGAAAAACGCAAGTATTCTGAAGAATTTGAAGATAAGTTTGTAACTAATCCAGTTGGTTTTATTGACTTTATGAATAGCTTAGAGTTTGCTCTAACTGGTGAGTATAAGGATACTTGGGAGTTTATAAAAAAAGATACTAATTCTCTAAAACGATACACTAATTTCAATTTATACCTAAGTACTATAAAAACTAAATAGATTAATTTAATACCGTAAAATTTGAGATTTACGGTGTTTTACATCATTTTTGTAATATAGTGTTTATTCAACTTGAATTAATCATCTCCTGGGTCGCTGCAATATTAACGACTTCAGAAGGAGATCTACCCCTTTGTAGACCTCTGGAGTAGATAACAATTCTCAATTGTTATCCTCCCACTTATGGAAGTGAGAGACTTTCCTTCTGAAATGTCGTTAAATATATAATCTGTTTTAAATATAACAACGGTAGTTAAAGTGGATTGACTTTGTACTGGGGTGGTGCTAAGGTTATAGCAACATAAGATTGCATCCAGAAACAATTATGAATAGTCATAAAAATATAAATGACGGATAAGAATTTCTATGACGAATAAGAAAGGAAAATGATTATGAGGAATATAAATATAAAAAATAAAGACGGTTTAACGGAAAAAGAGTTTTTAGATAGTTATATACCAGGAAATTACGATAGACCATCTAATACAGTGGATATGTTGCTTTTTGCGGTAGATGATGTGCCAGTAGATGGAAAAGATCCTGATAAAGCCCTAAAAATGTTGCTAATTAAAAGGGGAGATCACCCATACATGGATTGTTATGCAATTCCAGGAGGATTTGTAAATATTGATGAAGCCTTAAGCACCGCGTGTTACAGGGAATTAAAGGAAGAAACTAATATTGATAGTGTATATTTTGAACAGTTAAAAACTTTTGGTGATTTAGTAGAGAGAGACCCAAGAATGAGAGTTATTTCTATAGCTTATTTGGCTTTAGCAGATAAAACTAATATTAGACATGTAGCGGGAGATGATGCTGCCTATGCACAATGGTTCACGGTAAGAAAAGATCTTATTTCATCTGATAATTCAGGAATAGAGAGAGTTGATGTTTATAATCTAACATTAATTTCCGATGATGGTGAGGTTAAGATAGGGTACCTTGTTACTGAGAGATTTGTTAAAAATGGAATTATATCCATCAAAGTACCTTCCTATGAACCTTTGGCTTGGAGCGTGGATGAACTTGCTTTTGACCATATTGATGAAGTGTATAGTGCATTAGAAAGATTAGAAAATAAGATAGAATATACTCCTATAGCTTTTTCATTACTCCCAAAATATTTTACATTAAGAGAAGCTCAAAAATTATATGAAACTATTCTCCATTTAGAGAAACCTTTATCAAGAGCCAATTTTAGAAGAAAGATTAAGAAAATGGTTATAGAAACAGATAAAGAAAAAACAACGGCCGGAAGACCAGCAACCTGCTACACGTTTAATGAAAACTGGGAACATAGTTTTTTGGATGAATAGATAAATTATCACCCTTTAAGAAATGAAGTCTAACATTGATATTGACAATTGCATACCATATGATATACTAATAGTACCATATAGGTACAAAGCTATAATTAAAAACAGAATGAAATTGCTTTTAATTTTTAAAAATACTTTGTATTATTATAGAACTAAACAAATATGTAAGAAGGAGAGAGAGTGTATGATCAATTATTATATGATAGCAATATTAAATGAACTGGAAAAAGATGATAGAATAAGTAGCCTTTACGGTATCGCTAAAGATAAAAACAGAAAAGTTTATATAAATGGTAATGAGTATCAAGAATATAGTATGGATCTAGTATTTATTGTTGATACTGGGGATTTATTCAAAAGGACTATTGCATTTACGTTATCAATAAATTCATTTAGTTTAGAAATCGAAATAATAAGACATTGTAGCTCAGAAAGCCTAATATTTAGTAGGAGATCGGTTAAAAATATTACTGAATATATAATTAATGAAATACTTAAATTTAAAAATCAAGATAGTCAAAATAATAATTATTTAAAAGTATCAAAGGTTTAAAGTATTAAATGCTAAATAAAGCTATAAAATAGTCTTATTAAAGGGGAATGATGAAGGTGAGTAACAAAGTAAATAATTTTAGTGTTAAAGAGGAAAGAAATCTTTCAATGTTAATGGATTTCTATGAACTAACAATGTCAAATGGATATTTTGAAAATGGTGTTTCAGATACAGTTGTGTATTTCGATATGTTTTATAGAAAAAACCCAGATGAAGCAGGTTTCTCCATAGTAGCAGGACTCGAACAACTTATAACATATGTTAAAAATCTAAAATTCAATAGAGATGATATTGATTTTTTAAGAAGCAAGGGTGTTTTATCAGAGGAATTTTTAGAATACTTACTAAATTTTAAATTTTCAGGAGATATTTATGCAATACCAGAAGGGACAGTAGTATTTCCAAATGAAGCACTTGTAACAATTAAATCAAAGGTAATTGAAGCGCAGCTTATTGAGACAATGTTATTATTAACAATTAATCACCAAAGCTTAATAGCTACTAAGGCTAGCAGAATAGTAAGAGCTGCACAAGGAAGACCGGTTTTAGAACTTGGAGCAAGAAGAACTCATGGCGCTGATGGAGCAATAATGGGAGCAAGAGCTTCGTACATTGGGGGTGTATACGCAACAGCGACAACTATAGCCGAAAAATTGTATGGAATACCTGCCACTGGTACAATGGCACACTCGTGGGTACAATTTTTCGCAGATGAATATACAGCTTTTGAAACCTATGCAAAAACATATCCAGATACATGCACTCTACTTGTAGACACATATAATGTTATAAAAAGTGGTATACCAAACGCCATTAAGATCTCAAAGGATGTTTTAGAGCCACTTGGAAAAAGATTAAAAGCGATAAGACTTGATAGTGGAGACCTTGCTTATCTTTCAAAGAAAGTAAGAACGATGCTTGATGATGCAGGTCTTACAGATTGTAAAATAGTAGCTTCTAACAGTTTAGATGAATTCATTATATCTCAACTACTAGGTCAAGGCGCTAAAATAGACATATTTGGTGTTGGCGAAAGATTGGTTACTGCTAAATCAGAACCAGTATTTGGAGGTGTTTATAAATTAGTGGCTGTGGAAGAAGAAGGGGAAATTGTTCCGAGAATTAAACTAAGTGAAAGTGAAGAAAAAATTATTAACCCAGGATACAAAATGTGTTGGAGATTGTACGACAAGGATACACATAAGGCAATCGCCGATGTTATTACATTGGCGGGTGAGGTTATAAATGAAGCGTTTCCTTATACAATATTTGATCCAGTTCTCATTTGGAAAAAGAAAAAAGTTACTAATTTTTATGCGCAGAAACTTCAAGTGCCAGTTTTTATTAAAGGTGAATGTGTATATGAATTACCAAATGTAAAGGAAATAAGAACATATTGTAAAAAACAAGTGGATAGCATATGGGAGGAAGTTAAGAGAGTTTCTAATCCTCATAAATACTTTGTGGATTTATCTCAGGAGCTTTGGTTCGTAAAGCAGGAATTAATTCAGAGATATAGAAATTTTGAGGAAAAAAATGAAAAGTAATTTTATGATAATTTACGGAGGGTCTTTCAACCCACCTTCTATAGCTCATATAACTTTGAGCCAACAGCTACTTAGTAATTTAGGTTCAGAAAAACTCTTGTTTATCCCTGTAGGAGACCATTATAATAAAAACGAATTAGTGGCAGCTCATCATAGGGTTAATATGCTAAAACTTGCATGCAAGGAAGATAGTAGGCTAGGTGTAAACACAATAGAAATTGATACTGAGAAAAGACTTTATACAATTGAAACATTAGATAAACTCAAAAGACAGTACCCTGAAAATGACCTTTGTTTTGTAATGGGTACAGATAATTTGAGAGATATAATAAATTGGAAAGACTGGGGTAGGCTAATAAGTGATTATAAAATAATTGTTATGGATAGGGGTGAGGATGCCCTATGGAAAGTCCTTGATGACATTCCAATTCTAAATAGTTATAGAAATAACATTATACAAATTCCAGGGCTTCTTCAATCGGAAATTAGCTCAACTATGATTAGAAATAATATTAAGGCTAAAAGAAATATTGGACATTTAACTACTGCTGAAATTGTAAAATATATAAAAAAAGAAAAGCTGTATGTATAATAATAGAAGATTTAAATAATATTTAAAAAGAAGAGTGAATTTTATTCCATATTTATGGTTAAAATTCACTCCTTATTATTCTATTAACTTCTCTAAGATAATAAATTTACCATGCCACTTGCCATGTGGGTGGCACCTATTCCTTCTGAAGTATACTATGATATCTGCCATACATGAAGTAAATTACTATTCCAATTAATAACCAAATTATAAATCTAATCCATGTTACTAGTGGCAATGCTGACATTAAATAAACACATGCTAGTGCTGATATTATAGGTAAAACTGGTACCCATGGGCATTTGAATTTTCTTTCAACATTTGCCATAGTTTTTCTAAGTACTATAACACCTACTGACACAAGAACGAATGCAAATAATGTACCTATATTGCATAGTTTTATTATTTCATCTAGTGGTAAAAATCCTGCCATTAACCCAGCTATAGTACCTGTAATTATGGTGCAAAGTGTAGGCGTTTTATGGATGGGATGAATTTTTGAGAACATTTTTGGAAGTAGTCCATCTCTTGACATAACCATAAATACTCTTATTTGTCCATAAAGCATTACGATAAGTGTTGAAATCATGCCAATAACTGCACCAGTTCCAACTAAAGCAGCTCCCCAGTTAATACCGAACCGCGCAAGTGCACCAGGTACAGCATTATTTTCACTTATTTCTTTATATGGAACCATACCCGTTATAACAAGTGCAACTGTAATGTATAGTATAATTACTACTGCTAGGCAAATAGCAAGTCCGCGAGGTACATCCCTTTTTGGACTTATAGTTTCTTCAGCAGCAGTTGAAACTGCATCAAAACCGATATAAGCAAAGAATATAATTGAGGCACCGGCCATAACACCATTCCATCCAAGTGGAGCGAATGGTTTATAGTTAGCTAAATTAATATGGAACACGCCAAGTGCTATAAATAATACAATTACACCGACTTTTACCATGACAATTTTATTGTTTAGTTTAGCACTTTCTTTTATACCTACGAATAATATCCATGTTACAGCAATTGTTATAATAATTGCTGGTAGGTCAACAATTCCACCTGCAGAAGGTGTGGTAGTTATTGCTTTAGGTAGATGTATTCCAGCAGAACTTAGGAGTCCTATAAAGGTTCCTGACCAACCAGATGCAACTGCAGCTGACGAAACTAAATACTCAAGCATTAAGTCCCAGCCGATTATCCAGGCTATTAATTCACCGAAAGCAACATATGAGTATGAATATGTACTGCCAGCAACTGGAAACATAGTAGCGAGTTCAGCATATGTAAGTGCGCAAAGTCCACTTACTATTGCAGCTACGATAAATGATAAAACAACCGCAGGTCCTGCTAAGTGAGCGCCAACACCTGTTGAAACAAAAATTCCTGTTCCCACAACGGCGCCTATTCCAAGGGCTGCAAGGTCAAATGCTGTAAGATTCTTTTTTAAATCAGATTTTTCGGCAGAATGTAACATTTGTTCTAGGGTTTTCTTTTTCCAAATATTCATAAAAAAAATTCCTTTCTTAAATCAATCTTTTGTATGTTTGTCTTATCATGGTCGCATAATATTTTTTTGTAATATGTATTGCATATTATAGATATTTCCTTTAGGCTTGTCTTTTTTTATAGTAGAGTTATAATGACATTATAGGCGATAGTATAATGTGAATAAAGTTTAGCATTAAGAACCATTATATAGAATATTTAGAATGTTTGAAAGGATGAAAAATTAGCACTTTAAGCTAAATAAAGAGATAAAGTGTGGAATGCTATAATTTCTTATCATTTTCTAAGTTTTATGGTGTAGTCACATTATTGACAAAATATTGGACCTTTTTCACTTCATATATTGTGCAGATTTTAGCATCTCGATACATACGTACGTTAGTCCTCTTTATTTTTAATTAATATTTTGTGTATATTGTGATATTGTTAAGCAAAACTTGAAAATATGATATAATAAATAAAAATATGATAAAATTGACATTTAAAAGAATAATATAGAAAGGGGATATAACAATGAACATAGAATTACGATTTGGGGACACTGAAGGTAAAAGCAAATGTTTCTAACTTGTGAAGAGATGGTTAAGTTGCCACACTTAGAGAAAATCAAATTAGTAGCAGGAAGTGGTGGGATTAAAAGGATAATAACATGGGCGCATGTAGTAGAACTTGCAGATGTTTCTGAATGGGTTAAAGGTGGAGAACTGCTTTTTATAACAGGGGTATCAATTCAACATGATACAAATGCACTTATAAAATTAGTGAAAGATATAGAAGATAGAAATCTTTCAGGACTTGTAATTAACGTGGGTCGGTATATAAAAGAAACACCAAAGGAAGTAATAGAACTAGCTAATTCAATGAACTTTCCAATTTTTGAACTACCATTTGAGGTTAAGCTTATTAATGTTATTCAAAGCATATGTAGAGAAATATTTAATTCAAGACTTAAGGAAGAATCCATGAATGGATTTATGAAGGAAATAATATTTGGAAATCAAAGAATTACGGAGGAAACATTAAGCAAGGCTGTTATATATGGCTATAACTCTAAAAAATGTTATCACTCCCTTGTAGTTGATATAGATAACTTTAAAGGATATATCAAAAAGAATATATGTGAGGAAAGAAACATCGAGGAATTAAAAGTTTTTGCTCAGCAACTTATAGATTCTATAATGTATAAACATAATAAAAAAGCTCTTTATATGATTCAAAGTGATTCATTTATAAATTTAGTGCCTATGGATAAAGGAAAAAACAACAGAGATGAAGTTATTCATATTGCGAAAGAAATTAAACTTATTGTAAAGGAAAGAATAAAAGGATTAACTGTAAGTATAGGACTGGGTGGAGGAACAACAGAAATCAAGTATTTTAGTAAAATTGTATTTTCAGCTCAAAAGGCTTTGGATATTTCTAAACGTAATGATAGGATAGATTACGTAAGCGATTACAAGAAAACAGGAGTATATAGGTTATTTTTTGATATGAACAATTATGACGAAATGCGAAATTTATATGAAGAAACTCTTTACAAGCTAGAAAAATATGACATAAAAAATTCTTCAAATCTGTTAGAAACCTTAGAAATGTATTTAGAGCAGCAAAAAAATATTGGAATGTCTGCAGAAATTCTTTATATTCATAGAAACACAATGAAATATAGAATAAATAGAATAGAAGAGATATTAGGCTGTGATTTAAAAGATGATAATATAATATTCCATATTACCTTATGTATTAAAATTAAGAAGTTTTTGAATATATAAAGAGAGCCTATTAATCAAAGTAAAGATTATTATGCTCTCTTTTTATTATTTTTATTATAACTTTTTAATTACATCTTCTAGAGTATCAAGGCCATAGTTTAGCTGATCATCTGTGATAACTAGGGGAGGTAAAAATCTAATTACATTTCCAAGTATTCCTGAACTAATAATTATTACTCCTCTTGCAAGGCACCCATCTGTAATTTTCTTTATATATTCCTTAGCAGGTTCCTTAGTTTTTCTGTTTTTTACAAACTCTATTCCAACCATTGCACCAAGTCCACGAACATCACCAATTATTTCATACTTCTCTTGCATCTCACAAAGTCTTTTCTTCATTATTTTACCTATCTCTACAGCCCTTTGCGCAAGTGAATCTCTTTGTATTATTTCTAAAACCTTGAGCCCTGCAGCGAGTGCTAGAGGATTTCCACTAAATGTTCCACCAAGTGCTCCAGGGACGGGTGCATCTATTATTTCTGATTTTCCGATTACTGCACTAAGAGGGACTCCCGCTGCTATTGATTTTGACACAGTAATCAAATCTGGTTGTATATCAAAGTTATCTGAGGCAAACAGCTTTCCGGTTCTTGCAAAACCTGCTTGAATTTCATCCATAATAAATACAATTTTATTTTCATTACAAATCGACTCAATAGCTTTTAGAAATTCCTTTGGTTGTACAATAACTCCACCTTCACCTTGAACTGGTTCTACAATCATTGCGGCTATTAAGCCAGGAGATAATTCACTCTTAAGCATAGTTCTAAGTTTCTCAGCACATGCAATGCCGCAACTTGGATAGGTACTGCCAAAGGGACATCTGTAGCAATATGCAGATGGTATTTTGTAGGTATCACTTGCAAAGGGTGCAAATCCATCTTTATATGGCATTACTTTACTTGTGAGACTCATTGTCATAAATGTTCGTCCGTGAAAAGCTGATTCTAGTGATAATACACCAGTTTTACCAGTGTATTTTCTGGATATTTTGACAGCATTTTCTACTGCTTCAGCTCCAGTGTTTGCAAACATAACTTTTTTTGAAAAGTTTCCAGGTGATAATGCTGCAAGCTTTTCTGCCATTTCAATATATAACTCATACATATTTACATTAAAAGAAGTATGTATGAACTTTTCGCTTTGCGCCTTTATGACCTCAACCACCTCGCCTGGGCAATGTCCAACATTTGCAACACCAATTCCGGCTGCAAAATCCACATAAACATTATCATCTACATCTTTTATAAGTGCACCCTTTGCTTCTTTAACAAAGACCTCATTACTGTAACTTATTCCTCTTGCAACGACACTTTCTCTTCGCTTAAATAACTCCTTTGATCTAGCGCCTGGAATTTCAGATGAAACAATTTTGGCATTCTTTTCATTAATCATCTTGTACCTCCTAAAATTTTATTACTTATTTGATAAATATCATATTTACAATTTATCACATTGAAAGTAATATTCATATGTCCACTGTACACATAATATTGACTTCAATTTGTCCATTGTATACATTGCAAAATGAGATCTATATAATATTGAAATTATAATGTCACTATTATTATATGAAAGTTAATTAAATGTTTCCTTCAATAAATAAATATTTTGGAATACTCAGTTATTATCGCAACAAGTGAATTTCATTTCAATTTAAAGGATTCCTATTATCAAATATATATTCATTTGCTTCTATTATAAATAATAATGTTTGAGTAGTATCAAGCTTTCAATAATATACAATGAACAAATAAGTGGGATGATGTTTGTCTATAGTGGACATATGAAAATGATTAACAATATGATAAATTATAAGTGTAGTAATTATTAAAACAAATAAATTGACTTGCTATAATGAATTTTTATATTGCAGTAAGCGTCATTATATACTTGGGGGTGGATTAAAAAATGGAAATGGGAGCAAATTTATTATTAAGTAATGTTACAAAACTTTATAAAACTTTTAAAGCAGTGGATGATGTATCTATAAATATTAATAAGGGAGAATTTTTAACAATACTTGGTCCAAGTGGTTCCGGAAAAACTTCTTTATTAAAATTAATTGCAGGTTTTGAAAAAATTAATTCTGGGGAAATACTTCTTAACAAAGATAATATCGAAAGCAAAAAGCCCTATGAGCGAAATATTGGTATGCTATTTCAAAATTATGCTTTATTTCCACATATGACTGTTTTTCAAAATATTGCCTATCCACTTAAAATAAGAAAATATTCTAAAGTCGATATAAAAAAGAAAGTTACGGAGTTATTACAATTAGTGGATTTAGAGAATGTTGAGGAAAGATACCCAAAGCAATTAAGCGGTGGTCAACAGCAACGTGTTGCACTGGCAAGGGCAATTGTATTTAACCCTCCATTATTATTACTTGACGAACCTTTGGGGGCTTTAGATAAAAATTTAAGACAAAAAATGCAGTTAGAAATAAAACATATTCAACAGAAAGTAGGGATAACAACTATTAGTGTTACTCATGACCAAGAAGAAGCACTTACTATGTCAGATATGGTTTGTATCATGAATAAAGGCAAAGTTGAACAAATTGATACACCAGAGCGAATATACCAAAGACCAAAAACAAGGTTTGTTGCTGAATTCATAGGAGAAATAAATATGGTTACTTGTAAAATTTTAAGATTAGAAGAAGAGGTAGCTTATGTAAAAGCTTTTGATGATAATGAAATTAAAGTAATAATAGATCATGATAATGACTATTGCGTAGGACAAGATATGTTATTGGTATTTAGGCCCGAAAATATAGCGATAATTAAGGATGCCGGTGAGTGGGAAAATTCTTGCAAAGCTAGTATTAAAGAAATTATATTTGTGGGAGACACTTTAAAAGTAAAAGTAGCCCTTAATAAGGGCCTAGAAGTTATGATAAAAGCTTCACCTTCGATTAAAGATACACTTTCCATTGGAAATAATATAATTTTGGGCTGGGATTCAAATAATTGTACAATAATTAAAGATTAAAAATTAATTTAAGGGGGATATTAAAATGAAAAAAGTTTTGGCAGGTATTTTAGGTTTAGGGTTAGTATTGAATCTTACGGGGTGTGGCAGTAGTTCCAAAACAGCAACTACGGCACCTAAGGAATTGGTTGTAGTTGATTGGGGTGGAAATTATACAGATGTTAGT
>Ga0209125_1000230_pt1 | contig 86738 bp, 75 predicted proteins | sample BarGraIncub1131A_FD_184503 | JGI IMG/M metagenome (GOLD analysis project Ga0209125, IMG submission 184503) | Arctic peat soil microbial communities from Barrow, Alaska - Barrow Graham LP Incubations 11-31A (SPAdes) (version 2) | ecosystem: Environmental > Terrestrial > Soil > Wetlands > Peat...
GTGCGGACCCCCAAGCGGTATTTGCCTCCATGGGTTTTCGTGTTGAAGAACGTGAAACCCAAAAAATCAAAATCCTCTTTGGTTCCCTTGTACCTGCCGATTGGCAGGATACGAGTCTTTTCCTCTGCCATTTCTAAAGAAAAGGCTTTGAGCCTCAGCGACAGTCTCTCCATCACCCGCTCGGCGTCTTTCTCCTTCTGAAACAGCACCAGAAAATCATCCGCATACCGCACGTAGTATGCCTCGCCTCCCAGCGTCGGCTTCACACATGTCTCGAACCACCAATCCAGAACATAGTGAAGATAAACATTTGCCAGCACCGGCGAAATCAGCCCACCTTGCGGCGTGCCTCGATCACTTGTCAGGTATTGCCCATCTTCCATGACACCGGCAATCAGGAATCGCTTGATGTAGCGCAGGAAGTTCTTGTCATCGATCTCATTTTCCAGAAACTTCATCAGCCAGCCATGATCTACATTGTCGAAGAAGCCTTTAATGTCCGCTTCCAGCACGTAACTCACACTTTTACTCATAATGGTCTGGTTAATGAAACGCACCACCTGATGCGCGTTCCGCCCCGGTCTGAAACCGTACGAGCTGTCCAGAAATCTCGGTTCATAGACTTCGTTCAGGATGTTGGCCATGACCCCCTGTACAAGTTTGTCCTCGTACGACGGGATTCCCAAAGGTCGCATCTTCCCATTTGCTTTGGGGATATACGTCCTTCGCACCGCCTGCGGCTTGTAGCTGAACTTCTTCATGCGACCCAAAAGATCCGTCAGGTTTTCGTCCAAATGCTCGCCGTAGTCTTCCTTTGTCACGCCATCTGCGCCCGTGGCTTTCCGTCCGCTCTGTTTCCGGTGTTCTTCCCGCAGCGATTCTTCATTGACAAGATGCATTAAATTCTGCACCTTCCGTCGATTCTCCGACTGCCACCTTATTCCCTTTGATTCCTGTTCCATACGCTTTTCGTCTCCTGTACGGCATATGCTTCCTCGCCGGGACCGACGATCTGTGACCCCCTTGGCTCCAGACGCTTTCACGCCCTTCACAGCTACTATGAGGTCATCCGACTTCTGGCGGATCTTCGAGTCCTCTCCGTTTACAAGACTTCAATCGCTCTTACCGTTTCGCCTCGCGGCTCACGGAACCCGTCAGACCTCCCAGGTATGCATGTTTGACCTTTGCGTACTCGCCACGCTCTATGACCCCGATGGAACCTGCCCTGGCCTTGCTTGTCGGCCAGCTCATTACCGCCTGCTGTTACGAGGAAAACATCGGCTTCCACTCTATATAACTTACGGGGCTGAATCGCTTCACGCTTTCGCATTGCGGCTCTTACGCTCCAACTGCCTACGCTTAAACCTTGCCTCACGGCTTTGGCTCCAAGGCTGTGTACCGGCTGGGCGCTACCCCTTTACCGGGTGCGGACTCTCACCGCACTATCCTACATACACCGAACTGGCGCACCCTCTGTTTCGATTATAGTCGATATATTCTCAATTTGCAACAGCATTTCGATTATAGTCGATTTTTATCATCTCAATTCTGTAATAGAAGAGACAGGAGTAACTCTGACAATTTCGAACCTTGTTAATCTTTTCTCCTGGCATGAAAAAAGCACATCTTGCAATGTGCTCTCAAACAGAACAGCGTTGTAAGTTTTTATCTTTCGTCCCTGTCTCTTTCTTTGGGAAGCAGTGACATGTATTCACGGATCTGTTTTTCTTCCAAATTTGCAATCAAATCTGAAAAAGGCTGAAGATTGCTCTCGGAAGCATATTGCTCAAGAGTTTCAAAATATTGCAATCGATCTTCTTTTCGGATGGATATGGGAAGAAATCCACTTTTCATAAGTTGATAGTTCATGATTAAGCGTGCCGCTCTGCCGTTTCCGTCCTCAAACGGATGGATTCGAACAAATTCTGCATGTGTATACGCAGCAAGCTCGATGGAATTCAGTTCAGGATGATTGGGCAAATTCGAATAAAATGCCTTGATCTGTGAGTACATTTCATTGCCAGCCGATGGCTTATGTCCAGCTCCGGTGATCCGAACTTCACAATTCCGATAAATGCCGCCAACAAGGATATTTTCCATCAGTATCGCATGAATATTTTTCGAAATACTTTCTGACAGAGATTCTCGTTTCGCAGCACATGCTTTCACATAGGAAAAAGCCTTGTTGTGATTGATTACCTCGTAGATTTCACAAAGACTCTTACCGCAGATTGATAGCTTATCTTCAAGAACCGTTTTTGTTTCAATCAAGGTTAGTGAGTTGCCTTCAATCGCCGTTGAGTTGTGCGCATATTCAATATCGAAGCTGTTCAAAAAGCTTTGTAAAGCTGTCTCCGGCAATCTCTTCCAGTTCCTTCTCAGCTGGTCTTTCATCTGAGCTAAGGACAAATAATCCATTATAAAATTCCTTTCCGGCAAGACAAGTACCGTTCTTTCAGATACTGGAGCATAGTTATAATAACATGACAGCTTCGAGGATTTTCCCTTTCTTCTGGAACAATTGCATTTACTATCTGTTCGAAAAATCCTGGCACTTTTAACGGAATTTTATTTTTTCTTAATCTTTGATATTTCTCACATATGCTGTACTTTTTCCGGCGCCGGTCTTTATGATATATTCTTCCTTCAAAAGGGCGGCAAGTGTTACCTCAACCGTTGATGCGCTGATATCCGGACACTTTTCCAGTATCATGCGTTTTGACAGTTTCCGCAGAGTGTTGTCGAATAATATACGAATCCGTGCGGGCTTGGTGATGCTCCGATCCGAAATGAATGCAACGCGCGCTGCAAATTCTTTGTATGCGTATAAAACAACTCCTAGATAATATTTAAGAAATGGACAGTATGTGTTTTTGCCCTCAAGCCAGTTGGCTGAGCTGTACTGTAATGCCTCATAATACGTCTCTTTTGTATTCTCGATTATCATCTCAATACTGATATACTTCCCGGCTATGTACCCGGATCTAAACAAAAGAAGTAAGGTCAGTATGCGGCTCATTCGTCCGTTACCATCATGAAAGGGATGTATACAGAGAAAGTCCAGAATGAACATAGGAATGAGTAGCAGAGGATCATACTTCTGAGCTGCAATGGCCTCGATAAAAGTTCTCGTCAGACTTTCAACAGCCTCCGGAGTTTCGAAAGCTGACAAGGGCTGAAAGCGAACCGTGCTGCGGCCATCTGAATTGACCTCTGTAATCACATTATCCGAATTTTTGAATTGTCCGCCGATAGAGCTCGGATTAAAGTGATACAAATCCCGGTGTAATTGAAGAATCACATTTGCTCGGGGAACCATGAACTCATAGCTGTCATGAATGAGGCTCAATACATCACGGTATCCGGCGATTTCCTGTTCTGATTGGTTTTTTGGCTCGGATTTGGACCTAATTATAGCGTTAAGACGCTCATCGGAGGTATATATCCCCTCAATTCGGTTAGAAGCTCCCGTGCTTTGAATTTTGGCAATTTCCAGCATGGATTGCAGAATATCCGGCTTTGCCTCGATGAAAAGATCCTGTCTACCTTTATATTCATGAATGGCTGATACCAGATTCATGATTTCATGGCTAAGCAGATCTTCCGGTATGTTTGAATAGTCGAAACTCCTCACTTTGGTCTCCTTTCTGCACAATGTCATCTCTTTCTGCATTATTTTACTGCTTAATTGTGCAGAAAGCAACAAAACTAGGCAGCATGACTCGTTATCTCAGGGACGCCTTTCTGTACAATTTTCTTCGGTTTTGCATAATATAGATGATAAATTGTGCAGTATGAATTTTATAAGGGTCATGTAAGTAATCCGAACATCATTATCAGTTAAATTGTCTTGCCGGCTGATAAAAGGATGGGGTCTGTGGAAGGAGATCGTATCCCCACCCCAATACCTAAAAAAACATCCATGATCATCTCCTTTTCATCCGAACTTCCAGAGACCAACTAATTTTGTACTACCAGATAATGCCCTCGCTGATCAAGAAGTTCGAGCATTACTTTGAATCTTCAATTAGTAATTTGAGTTCATCCAGCGAAATGGATGCTGATTTATCATCAAATGTAATTTGGTCCGTATTTGACGGCGTGTTTCTCGCATAGACATTTTCATTTTTGAAATACATTTTCCCTTCATAATCTCCGTACGAGTCGTACAATGGTCCGGTGAAATCATTCAGAAAACCACTTGTATCACCTGCAAATAATAAGACGTTATCATCAACTTTCAGCGGATAGTAACCATCCATCCCCTCAACAAACTTAGTATCAGCAGAAATACTGTCATCGTAATGATCAAAGTCCTTGATTTCAACAGTGGTTTCTTTTCTATATTCTCCGATTGTCGTTCGACCACCCATTTCAATAACCGGGACAATATCCCCCACCTGAAATGCTCCTTTGAACACTGCTGTTACCTGAACCTTCGATAGCGTATACAGGAAATCGTTCTGAAAGACCGGTTCTGAAGACACACAGAGACCTGTAAATATATTATCCGCAACATTCACAAGCTCATTCATGCTGCGAGGCTCTAATCTTGAAGTAGTACTTGATACATACATAGTGCCATCCTCTATGACAGTTCCTGGCGAATAGACATCTGCCGACTGGGTGGTCAACGCAGTTGTTTCATAACCCGCTGCAGTCATGGCCGCAACTGTCGTTGTTTCGTAACCCGCTTCAGTCATGGCCGCAGCTGTCGTTATTTCGTAACCCGCTTCAGTCATGGCCGCAGCTGTCGTTATTTCGTAACCCGCTTCAGTCATGGCCGCAGCTGTCGTTATTTCGTTTGTATTTTGCGGGTCCTTTATCAAGGGAACCGCAATAAATAGCAGTACGATAACCGCCGCTGCCGCAATATACCGCCAACTGCTTTTGGGTATTCGGAAGGGTTGAATTGCTTTTTTTCTCTGTGCCGCATCTATCATAAGAGCGATTGTTTGTTCATCAAACGCTTCGTCGAATTGGAGGTGCTCCACAGCAGACTTATATGGATTACTACTCACAAAAACCATCTCCTATCATTGTTTTTAGCATTGCCCTGCCGCGAAACAGCCAGGATGCAACTGTCGCACTTTTATTGCCTGTGATCCTTGCTATTTCTTCCACCGAATACCCTTCAAAGTAGTAAAGATGGATGGGAATTCGATATTTTTCATCAAGATCATAAACATAAGAAATCAAAATGGATTCTTCTTTGGGAAGGTAGCCAAGATTTTCCGGCAAAGAAGTCACGCGTTTTTTCCAGCTGGATTTCAGATAATCTTTGCACTTGTTGCTCGTTACTTTCATGATCCATGCTTTTCGCTGCATTTCGTGATCAAAGGGCGGTGCCTTTTGTATGTAGGTAATAAACACGTCCTGTGCAATATCCTCAGAATCAGAGCGATTTTTGACATATGAATAGGCAAATCGGAGGACACTTGTGCTGTATGTATGAACAATAACGCTAATGTCTTCACTCAGATCAGCAGGTGATTCCATGTGCAGCATCAACTCCCTTCCTATATATAACGAGTCAAAAGCTATATATATTTCATTTTTAAAGAATTTCTATTTTTTCGCGTTTTCATGGGGTTCCATTCACTCACAATTATAATTCATAATAAAATATTTTAATAATTTTGTTAGAAAATAATTAATTGGTCAACAACTCAATTTTCGGGCATAAAAATACCGATCATCCTGTTGGGATGATCCGGTAGTTTGGGTGGATGGATTAGCGTTTCAGGGGCGAATGCCGATGAATTTCGGGTGAGTCGCAATACGAATCCAGGTCTGGTCATGATTCCCGAGGATGAGGTGTTTTTTAGCTTTCAGCCGCTTCAGGTACTCCTCGGTCGGAACCGTTTTCCTGAAAAACAGATCACCGATAATGTATATTGTATCCCCGTTTGTTACGCGTCGATTCCAGTTGTCAATGAGTACTTCATCCATTTTCTGAACATCAGAAAATGGCCTGCTGCATAGCCTTATGATGTTTGCGTGACCGAAGTGCTGGTCAGCTGTGAAATATATCATGTACGCCCTCCTCATCTGTCATGCAGTTGAACTGGACGATGTCCTCATGCTGCTGGAATTCAAAAGACGCCTGTAAGATGAAAATGCCGGCTACCCTGCTTTATATCAACCCGATCGGCACAATCAAATTGTCACGGTCAAATGCTCCAAGTGTCTGTGCCATACATAAGACCGCACCCGGACCACGCTTAAGCGGGGACTTATCAATCAGTCCAAACACGCGGGTAAGACTCTTGTCAGGAGTGGCTGACTTTTTGATTTCCATCGGAAAAAGTGTTCCGTCATGCTCAATAATCAGATCAATCTCTTTCATATCCCGGTCGCGGTAGTAGTACAAATTCGGTTCCATTGCGCAGTTTTGATAGCTTTTCATAATTTCGGAGACACAGTAATTCTCCAGAAGTGCCCCATTCATAGCACCGCTCATCGCCGTTTCCGCGCTGCTCCATCTGGTCAGATAGCATACAAGACCGGTATCATAAAAATACAGTTTCGGTGTCTTGACGGTGCGCTTCAGGACATTGTTTGAGAATGGATGCAGGTAGAAAATGATGCCAAGTGTTTCTAATATCCGAAGCCAGCTTTTAGCTGTTGACTGATCAATATCACAGTCGTCAGCAATATTTTTGCAGTTGACCATTTGCCCGGCTCGCGCGGCCGCAGCTGTGATGAAATTCATAAACTTGAGTGAGTCGATCGTACCGGATAATTCTTTCACATCCCTGTCCAGATAGGTGCTTATATATCCGGAGTAAAAAATACTTCTGTCCTCGTATTTTCCGCTTATAAGTGCAGGCATTCCGCCTCTGAAAATACGGTTGAAAATCTCCGGTGTGCTGACTGGCGAAATATCCTTTTGCTGCTCCGCAAGTAACGCCACATCCAGATTGAAGGGAATTGTTTCACGTCCGCAAATTTCCCGCTGTGAAAGCGGCGACATATGAAGAAGCGCAACTCGTCCGGCCAGAGACTCCCGCACGCCAGACATGAGTTTGAAAAGTTGAGAACCAGTAAGCCAGAAATCACCAGGCCGCAGGTTTTGATCGACCATAAGTTTGATATATGGAAACAGTTCGGGCACGTACTGTACCTCATCAACAAGTATAGGCGGCGGATGCAGCTGAAAAAACATAGCCGGATCTGCCTTGGCAAGATTTCTTTCTGTGAGATCGTCAAGAGAAACGTATCCTCGATTTCGTCCTTCTTCTTCCATCAATTTTTGCAGCGCAGTTGTTTTCCCGACCTGTCTTGGGCCGGTTAAAAGGATCGTCGGATACTGTTGGCTGAGCCGGAGAATAACATTCTCCATACTTCGTTTGATATACGTAACAACCACCCTCCTTCGGCAGATATTGGATGCACCCCCATTATTGCCGAAATTAGTTGGAAATACAATAGTATCCATTAATCTGATTGTTTATATTTGCCTCTTCTATTCAGCCGGCATTCCCCTTGTCAGTTCGAAAGAAGGGATAGATCTGTGGAAGAGATCGCACCCCACAACTTTCCAAAACTTTTTTTTTGCGTCAGACCAAAGTATACTTCGTTCAGCGTGTTTTCTCCTGAAGGGCCAGCTTTACTGCCATCAGATTCTCATGAGGGGTACTGATAGGAATCTCACATCCTGAAGATATAAAAGAAGTCTCATTACCTGCATCAAGGCAATCCCATACAGCGTTCCTGATAATCTCAGGTGTTCCATCTTTAATGACTCGAACCGGGTCAATATTACCGCATACACTGGCATAGCCCTTTAATTTTTCGCAGGCAGTCTTATAGTCTACCATCCAGTCAATATCAATAATGTCTGCTCCGGTATGCTTCAAATCGTCCAACAAGTCGGTTATATTGCCGCAAATATGAAGCTTTACTAATGCTCCCATGTCATGAACGGCTGCGATCAATTTTTTCTCATAGTCAAAAGCAAATTCCATATATAGCTTATTCCCAATAAGCGACGCAACGGCATCGCCCATTCCGATGATATCTGCACCTGCTTCGACCTGTGCCTTCGCACAGCTTATGCCTGTTTCAAGGCATATATCCATAAGTTCCCTTATCTTTTCAGGTTCGTCGTAAAAATCATAGAGCATTTCATTTACGCCCCTGAGATCACCTGCTTCTGCAAGCGGGCACTCAACCCAACCCATGATAGGGTAATTTTTACCGACTTCTTTTTTAAATAATTCAACCGCCTTTATTCTGTCCAGCATCCGGGTGGAATCATATGGATTGAATGGCTTCAATTTTTCAAGGTCATCATACGTTTGAAGAAAATGCACTTTTGATACAGGCAAAGAATCATAAGGAAATTCAACTTTTGTACCAAAATCAAATGCCTCCCTGTATGGATCTGAGATCACACTCATCATGTCAAGTCCAAAGTCCATGTTCGTCTTAATAACGGACTCTACAAGAACATGATAATCAAGAAAAAATTCCGAGGCAGGCTTCTTGATATATCTCGGGGCAAACGTCATGATGAGACTTGTATTAGGTACGCGGTCTACCTCTTTACCCTGCAGACGATTCATTACTCTCTCTTTGGAATTCATATGAATACCCCCTTCAATATAGTCATTATTTGGTTATTTTTTCGAATATAGTATTGTTACATCCGGATGCAGCTGCAAAATCGATGCAGGTACCAACGGTGTAATAGGGCCTTCAATTGCTGCCCGGATGATTTTTTCCTTAACGAGGCTATTGGCTATCAAGACTATTTTTCTTGCATGCAGGATCGAACGCATCCCCATCGTAATTGCCTTGCGCGGAACTTCGGAAATATCATTGAAAAATCTTTTGTAGGCCTGAATGGTATCTTCAGTGAGATCAATACAATTTGTATCCTTTGAAAATTGCCTGGAAGGCTCATTAAATCCAATATGACCATTATTTCCGATACCCAGAAGCTGCAGGTCAATCCCGCCGAGAGAATCAATCAGCTCATCATAACGTATGCATTCTGCGGCAATATCAGATGCCATTCCATTGGGAACATTTGTATTGTCAATATTGATATTGACATTATCAAACAAATTATGATTCATAAATGATCGATAGCTCTGCTCATTCTCTTTGGGAATGCCGCAGTATTCATCTAAATTCACGGTTTGTACCTGAGCAAAATCCAACGCGCCATTTTTGTACATATCAGCTAGAATTTCATAGGTTCTGATCGGCGTTGACCCTGTCGGCAGACCCAGGACACAATTTTCTTTAAGAGTAATTTGAGCGGCAACCATACTTGCCGCCTTGGCACTCATTTTTTCATAACTCTCAAATGAATAATACTTCATCTATTTATGGCCTCCCATTTATGATTGTAGAAATATCAGGGCATTCTTAATCAGCATTTGTTTCTCCAAAAACATCCGGAAGGCTGGCAGCGGCTACGGATTGGCCGATTCTCCTGGATTTTTCGTCAGGAAGGGAAACCGAAATCATTGCTGCAACATCCGGATATTCTTCCGCAAGCACTCGATGTGCAGTGTCCAGTATGATATTGCCGCCCTTACCGCCCATGACCCGACCAAGAAGCAGTACTTTGTAAAAGCCGTACATGCTGTAATAGAGCGGAAGGGTATGCCCCAGATAGACTCCCAGGGATTCAAAGACTTCAATTGACCGTGGGTCATCCTCTTCTACCAATATCTGGACAGCTTCGAGTTTTTCTGCAGGAGTTTTGTCCATGTCAAAATCTATATGAGCGGCAAGCGACAGCTTGATGATAGAATCCTGCGAAAAATATTTGACACCGCATCCGATATCACCGGACCATTCATCTTTCATCGCACCAGGTGATGCATCTACCGGGGCAAAGGCAAGTTCGTTCAGCCATCCTGTAATATTACCCTTTTTGTCAACATATCCGACAGCTTCGCTTGTACCCATTGCTATACCGAGCACATTGTTTGTGTCCAGACTCATTGCCCCTGCAAGTGCGGTTACATCGCCGTCATTACATACAACAACAGGCATTTCGCCAATCTCCCGGCCGGCAAGCAGAAAAATATCTTTTACTTTGGAATTGAAGAGATGCTCAGGCACATTCAGGAATAATGATGCTACCATTGTCCGGTTTTCAACATAAACCCCTGCTGCTGAGACCCCGATTCCATCGACTCGCGGAAGATATGCGGAAGCGGTCCGGAAAGCGGACACAATCTCCCTAAAGTGATAATCGGGATCTGTATTTGTTTTCGGATACCAGACAACCTCTTCACTATATACAGATTGACCATCGATGACAGCTGAAACTTTGCGGTCGCTGCCGCCTGCATCAAATCCTATCCGGCAGCCTTTCAGATGATGTCCCATTGCATGTGATGTCTCGTTGGAGGCAGGAATTCCGGAAACATTGAGAATTTCCATTTGCTGTTCATAAACGCGTGACATAAATGCATAGTCGAATGAACGGGAGCCATCAGGAGAGTATGCCTGCTTAATGCTGTCAAAGATGAAGTCACTGCCGCTTATATAAACACGGAACCCGCCTTTCATCCAAAGCACGTTTTTAACAAATCTGTCTATGTAATAGATATCTGCTTCCCGCATTTCGGGTGTGCCGTGAATGCAGGTGCAGAAAGTGGAAATTTGTCCGTCTTTGCGCTCTACGGCGATATCAACAGGTTTTCGTGCCGTCTTTAAAAACTCTTCATTAAATTTATTGAGAGGTATAAAGGCCGGATCATGTTTTGGAACGTTGTCGCAGAAAATGTCGATTCCGTAGAGTTTCATATTATTACCCCGTTAAGAATTTTTCCATCTTCTTCAATAGCCATCTGACCGGTACCCAAGGAACTACTGCCTGTCAGTTCACATCTGCAAGCAGCGGTCCGGCAAGTTCTTTCAGGAAGAAAAGCTTACCCGGCATAGTAGGCATGTAACTGGCCGGAACCCATCTTGTCGGACCGTATCGCAGTGCCGTCCAAAGGGACATTCCCTGCCACATCAAACCGCGTTCGTAAGCACCGTCACAACCGCCGATTATTTTGTCAGAATGAAGGAATAGACCAGGTCCGATTGTATTGGCAAATGCCGGGACCAGTGTAATTCTGCTTTTGAAACTATGAAGCGCATTTTGCTCCACAGTCATTGGATGAAGGTTGGCGCCGAGACGGTGTGTCTGCTTTTTCCATTCTTCATCTGTCGCAAATTCCTCTGCAAATTGAGGCTCCCAGAATGCAATATGAAAATCTCTTCCAATTCCAAAAATTGTTGCAAGAAGCGCGCCTTCTGCTTTCAGTGATGCTATTTTTTCCGCATAAGTCGGCAGATTTTCCCGTGTGGCAAAATTACGTTGATTCTCCGGTATGCTAAGCACTCCCAGAGGCCCGTAAAATGCAGTATTCATTGAATTCTGAAATGATCCGGGATCAGCCGACTCCAGGGTATTTCCTTCTGCGTCTGCCCATTCATCCATATTGAATCCCCAGACATGTTTACAGTCAACATTCCATGATTTCAGGAAATAAACCGTCCACTTGTACATACCCATCGGACCTACCGGGAATATTATTGCCAGTTTCTTTCCGGCATCCTTTGCATCTTTTATCGTCTGAGCAATTTCATGACCCATCATGACATTGAGTTCAGTAATGTTATCAGCAATAACAGGTTCAAAATTCTCATTCCAGAATTCCTGCCGGTCAAATACTTCTTTTGCATCATGTGAACAGCAATTATCAATTTTTTCAAGATCCCAGCCTTTGGGAAAATAATGTTCCATATTGGATCCATGGATTGTTGACATCAAATTCATTTTTGTCTCCTTATATTTTTTTTATTTTTTATCAATTTCAGGGAAGCAAACGTGTTGTTGTAGGACGCAAATAGCCAAGGTATGGCCTGAATCCTTCCGCATAAGCTGCATTGCATTGATATCCCCGATATTTTGAACACGTACGAACCATATCAGGAAAATCGATATTGTCATGATCCATCATCCATTTAATCTGGCTTTCATGCTGACGCAGAGCTTCAAGCTTGATCTCTATCGTATCGGTTATATCGACATATTCTGTAGGTTGAAACCCTATTCCCGCTAATGTATCCATAAAGTAAACAGGTGCGATCTTATCAATACTGGGTGATTCGGTCCTGATATGCGGAAGCGTTGCCAAAAAGCTGGCGTTTACAGCAATTTCACTGGCCATTTCATGGTCCCTCATATAATCTTCGGAATTATTTGTAATAATCAAATCAGGTTTTGTCTTCCGGATAATTTCAACTATTCGAAGAACCAGTTCCCGGTCCGTAGGCTCAATACAGGTATCACCTGCATCACCGTTGTATGCTGCCTTTGCGCCAATAATGGCTGCAGCTCTTTCTGCCTCCTTAGTCCTGATGTCCCTGAGTTCATCCGGTTCGATGATTTTATGTCCCAAATTACCGTTTGCGATATGGCACATATAAACGGTATGTCCCTGCTTAACGAATTTAGCCAGTGTTCCGGCACAGCCGATTTCAAGATCGTCCGGATGTGCAGCAATTCCCAATATGTTCATATATTCTCCTCCCTCATAATTTTTCTTATTGAAGCTTCTATCTATATTTTTAAAATTGTATCCAAAGACAGCTTGGCATTGATAATCGATTGATAGGGATAACGCTTATAATTTGGTAAAAACTCCACGGTGATCCAGTCGTCGTAATTTATTTCTTTAACTGCCTGCATGACATCTGCAAAATTCACATCCCCTTCAAATAGGTCAACAAACATACCCAATCCTGCCTGGTCAGAACGGCAATCGCAGAAATGCAGTTTTTTGATATATTTCTCACCTAATATTCTTATCCATTGTTCAGGGTAGCCTATATAGATTATGTTGCCTACATCAAAATAGGCACCTACGTACGGCGAGTCGATTTCATCAAGAAAACGTCTGAACTCTAATGGTGAAAGCAAAAATTTATTCCATACATTTTCAATTCCAATACTGACTTTAGCTCCAGCCGCATAGCCGGATAATTCCTTAATTGCGTTAAGGGAGTTATCATAACAGACGTCATAGCTGACAATTCCCTTTGCAAAGGGTGTACCTACCCAACCGGGAACCAGAAGTATGGTATCTGCTCCAAAAGCCGCCGCTGCATCTATTTGCTTTTTGACAATATCCTTGGCATATGAGACATCCTCTGCATTATTACCGGCGAGATTATGCTCCCATATGTTCCATGCGCCAACACTGCATACCTCAAGACCCATGTCGTTTGTCATAGTTTTCATGCGAATCAAATCACGGTCTGAAGTATGCATATTTAGTTCGCCAGGCTCGCTAAGTACAAGCTCGACACCGTCATAGCCTGCTTTTTTAGTTTGCTCACACGCCTCATGAAGGCTGACATCCTGCGCGAATGTATAAAAGCTGACACCCGTTTTCATAGTATCCTCCCTGTAATGATGAACCTGTCACGTTAGAGTCACATCCTGAAAGTACATACCGTTCGCTGAGTTTATGAATAGTACAGACGTCTCAGTTCTTCTTTTGAATGTTTTCCAAGTTGCTTAAAACAACCGCAGCAACAATAATTGTACCGGTAATAGCAATTTTCCAGTACGCGTGAACTCCCATTATATCAAGCGAGCTTGATATAATGCCTGTCAGCAGACAACCTAGAAATGCTCCGAATACGGTACCGCGGCCGCCTTCAAACGTAACGCCGCCGATGACAGCTGCAACGAGAGCATTAAGTTCATAACCACTGCCGGCTGCCGGAGCAATTGAATTAAGTCTGGCAGCAAAAATGATGCCGCCTATTGAAACGATAAACCCGCTGATAGCATATGTGGCAATTTTGTATCTGCTTACATTTATACCCGAGAGGTATGCATTCTTTTCATTCCCGCCCATAGCAACAATCCTGCGCCCAAACTTAGTTCTGGACAGCAGTAGAAACATAAAAATAACAACTGCAATCATGAACAGCACCATCAGCGGCACAAAATTAAATAACTGTACTTTGCGCATAAAATCTAGTGCCCCTGAAAAATTGAGGAATGCACCGCCAGTAATTAATAGCGAAGCACCATAAAATAATTGTGACGTACCTAATGTAATTATCAGTGGCATACATTTTGATTTTGCTATGATAAATCCGTTCAGAAAACCGCAGAAAGTGGATACAGCCATACAACAAATTATTGCCAAGCCCAGGTTTCCGGTCTTTTTCAGGACAGTCGCCAAAACAATGGCTGACAGAGTCATCATATTACCAAGCGAGAGATCAATGCCTCCGCTGATGAGCAGCATCGTCATGGCCATAGTAAGCACACCTAAGACGGATATCTGCTGAAGAATCGCTGAGATTGATGATATTTTAATAAACTTGGGATTGATGATGCTTACAACGATGACGAGCAATATAATAATCGCTGTCAACAATACCCTCTGATCCTTCCAAATGTTCTTTTTAGTATTAGCCATCGTTTTCGTCAACATTTTTTTTCACTCCTAATGCTTGTTTAATAATCGTTTGTTCGTTCAAATCCTCGCCTGACAACTCACACACGATCGAACCATCACGCACCACCAATACCCTGTCACTCATTGAAATCAGTTCTGGCATATCGGAAGAAACCATCAATATACAGTTGCCTTGCTTGGTTATATCTGTCATTTTTTTATAAAATTCTGCCTTTGCATTCACATCGATACCACGCGTGGGTTCATCAAAAATATACACAGTCTGATCCGAGTAGATCCATTTGCCCAGGACGACTTTTTGCTGATTACCACCGGATAAATACATGACTTCCTGAAACATACTTGATGCTTTGACATTTAAATCATCAACAATTGTTTGGGCTTCATTGGTGTGTTTTTTGTAATTGTAATATATTCCCGACTTTATCTTGTCAAGGCCTACAATGAGTATGTTCTCAAGAACACTGGATGTGAGGTTAAGCCCCAATCTCTGCCTGTCTTCGGTTATATGCGCGATACCGGCGCTAATACTGTCACCGGGATTATTTATTTTCAATTTTTTGCCATTAAGATAAATATCCCCGCTGTAGCGATGGTCAGCTCCTGATATGGCACGAACAATTTCCGTGCGGCCCGAGCCTACCATTCCGGAAAAGCCGAGGATTTCTCCTTTTCTGATGTGAAAATCCAGGCTGGGGGAATTCCGTTCTAATTTGAGATTTTTTACCTCAAACATGATCTCACCAATGCTGTGGGTCTCCTTCTTATAAAACATTTCGATTGGACGACCTACCATGTCCCTTGTAATATCATTGAACGAGACATTCCTATTTTCATTTGAGTATGTCCGGATTACCGAACCGTCGCGAATGACAGTTATTCGATCCGCTATCTGTACAACTTCTTTAAGAAAATGCGAGATGAAAATAATGCTTATGCCTTTTTCAGCAATATTTCTGACCAGGTTAAGTACTTTATCGGCATCCTCTGCATTAAACATGGATGTTGGTTCATCCATTATCAGTATCCTGGGTTCATTGGATAACGCCTTAATTATCTTAACGAACTGTTGGTCAGAGACAGACATATTTTCGATTGTCTGAAGCGGATCAATTATAATCTTATATGTTTCCATTATTTTTTTAACACTTTTAAGCATCGCTTTGAAATCTACTAAGCCGGGGTATTTTGTTTTTTCATTTCCCACAAATACATTTTCAACTGCATTCATGACTGGAACAAGATCATTTTCCTGATATACAATATTAATGCCCAATTCCTTGGATAGTGCAGGGGAAAGCGAAATGTATTGCTGCTGATCGATTTTGATACTGCCTGATGTGGGCGTATATGCGCCGGACAGAATTTTCATCAGTGTAGATTTGCCGGCACCGTTTTCACCGACTATACAGTGAATTTCACCCTGATAAACATCAAAGGTTATGCCCGAAAGAGCTCTCACACCGGAAAACTCCTTGACAATATCGCACATTTGAATGATTGGTATTTTGTTGTTGTAATCAATTTTCATATTTCAACAATCCTATCTACATTTATGTATCCATTATAGTAGCGAGCCCTTTAACCATATCAATGGTTAAAGGGCTCGATCAGGTAATCAATCAAAAATCAGGAACCATAAACGTATGCGTATGCACCTGCATAGTCGGACCAATCAATCCAGGCGGTCAGATCTTCTGCGGAAACGGGTACAATGGGCAGAGCCTGAAACTGAGGTGACGGAACAGTACCGTCTACAACAAAATCATAGAGATTCTTGAATGTCTGAACACCTTGTATGGAAACGGGAGCAGTCATGTTTGCTGCCTCAATTTTGCTTTCCAAAAATGCTTTGGCATCAGGAGATCCACCGGTAGAAACAACCGGAATGTCTTTAAGTCCCGCTGCTTCAAGTGCCTGATAGCATCCTTGAGCCATCAAGTCATTGTTAGCAAAAATGCAGTTGAATTCCGTTCCCGAGTTGATGAAGTTCTGTGTAAGGTTCAGTGCGTCTTCTGTGTTCCAATTACCATTGGCAAGGCCAACCATCTTAATAGACCCGGAGAATTCTGCAAGTGCTTTATCAACGCCTACCTTATAAGTTTCAAAAACACCGCCGCCTACAGCGCCGGCACAGTAGAATACTTTTGCATCCTTAACATTTTCAGACAGCCACTTAATTGCAGCATATCCAATATCTCCATATAGACAACCAACCGAAGCAATATACTGATCAGGTTTGCAAACTGTTCCAATATCGATATTCTCAACAGTGATCGGGATATTGGCCTCATTAGCCATAGTAACCAGCTGAGCTCCTTGTTCCGGAGAAATCGGAAAAATGGATATACCGTCAACACCCTGCTGGATAAGAGATTCCATAGCGGAAACGGACTTTGCAATATCATTCTGTGCATCAAGTATAACAACCTTAGTCGGAATTTTCGATTTAGAAGCTGCATACTCAAATGCGTTGGCAGAATATTGATTCCAGATATCTGCCATGTTGTACGCAATGTACCCGAAAGTCAGGCTCTCTTTTGCTGGAGCAGTTGTCGTTTCAGCTGATGTTTCTTTTGCTGCGGTCGTTGCCGCTGCTGCGGTAGTTGTCACTGCTGCGGCAGTTTCTTTGGCAGTAGTGGTTACCGTGGCTGTTGAGCCGCATCCTGTTGCCAGAGCAACGATCATAACCAGTGACAGAATTAATGAAATGGTTTTCTTGATCATACTATTCTCCTCCAAATTTTTTCTTTTATGTGAACCGAAGTGTATCGGCTGACATCAGGTAACGTTGTGAAGCCATGATTCAAATAATTCCTTGACTTTTGAGATAATCAAATGAGTCCTTGACTGCCTTATCAGCAGTTGCCAGATCCCCTTGAACTTTCGGGCGCATGGTAAATTCCTCAGTGAATTCAATTTCAATAGAGAAGGGACCGGTATAGCCGTTTGCATCAACATAATTCATCAAGCCGGTCAGATCAAGATCTCCGCTGCCTATGGCCGGAAAATTCCAGACTTTGTCAATTCCGACCTTATCTTTGAGATGCATATAATTAATCCCGTCAACGCAATTCCTGATCTCTATATTAGGAATTTGTCCTCCGTAGAAAACCACATTCGCCGTGTCATAGTTAATACCCACACGATCTGAACCCACTCCTTTATAAATCCGATATAGTGACTCACCGGTACCATATGCACCATGAACCTCAATTCCCAGGCAAAGATCATACTTCTCAAGATCAGGAACTATGGACTTAATGTTGCGGATAAGTACTTCGTCAGCAAAACTTTCTCCCTTACCGAAATGAGCTTCGCCTGCAGACGAAATTATATATTTGCAGCCAAGCCGATGCGCAAGTTTTATGTTTTCACGAAAATCGGTAAGCCGTTCCGCATCCATAAGATTGCAGTGACCGCTGAGCGCAATACAAGTGAGACCTAAATCTTTTAGTTTTTTCTCGACTTTTATGAATTCATCTTCCGTGAAACCAGGCATGACATGCTCAGTCCAGCCTTTTACAGCGGTGAGTTCAACATATTTAAATCCTGCTGCCGCAATTCCCTTAAGTGCTTCGTCTGTACTGAAGCCGTGATAAGTATTCGTACTGACCGATATGATATTTTTCATGAAATAGTCCTCCTGACAGTTTTCATTTAGCAGTTTTTCTATACTCGGGGGCAGTATCAAAGATCAACAACGCAAAGCTCTTCCAGGGAACGTTTGGATGCAAGTATGATTTCGAGAACTTCCCTGGATTGATCGGGAGGAATGGGCGTTGGTTTGTTTTCAATAATTGCTGAAACATATGCAGCAATCTCAGAAACAAACATATCAGTCTGCTTAACTTCAAGCGATTCAATTTTCTCCTCACCAACCGGATAGTATTTAAAGCTTGATCCCTGCTCTCCATCCTTTATGTTAAAACCAGCCGTCAGCATATAATTAAGAGTCCCTTTATCACCGCTGCCACGGAATTCAATAGTAAACGGAAAGTTGCCTGTCATCTCAAGTGCAGTTTCGCAGACTGCATTCGTACCGTCTGCCCAGGTCAGACTAGTAGATACATGATTCCAACAGCCGGTGGAGCTCTTCCAGCCAGTACTGTATACCCGCACCGGCATTCCAAAAATACTGTACAAAAAATCAATGTCGTGAATGTTTATATCATACAAGCCGCCGCCGCTTTTTTCGGGATCGCGATGCCAGGTTGCCCAATTGGGGTGCTGCGCCAAACGCTTCTCATATATCATATGAATTTTGCCCAGCTTATCATTTTGAATATATTCTTTGATGACTTCAAATTCAGGCCACCAGCGAGCTACTTGGCCGACCATGAAACGCACGCCATTATTCTTACAGGCATTTGCCATGCGATCAAATGATTCCAATGAAAAAGTGACGGGTTTTTCACATAATACGTGACATTTCGCATTTGCTGCCTCAATCACATATTCCTCATGAAGGTAAGTCGGCAAACAGACATCGACAAAATCCGCTGTTTCGTTTGTTAAAGCCTCAGTGAGAGAAGAATAATAATTGCATTCGGCTTCTATTGCAGCCTTTGTACCAGCTTCCGGGTTTCTGTCAATGATTCCTACTACCTGAGTATCCGAAATTTGTTTGTATGCTGCTATATGAGATAAACCAATATAACCGGTACCTATAATTAAAATCTTTAACATTCTTTCCTACCTTTCTAATCAGCCTGATCAAATAATTTTTTTTGTTTCTGACAGGATATTATTGTTATAAACATATTGCTTTAAGACGTCGGTCCCTCCGATTAGTTGTGCATCATCTCCTAATGTACTAAATTTAATTTTGGGGCAGAAGATTCCTAAACTGCCTAATATTTTGGTCAGGTATTCATGTATGAAAATGTTCTTATCTGATATAGCGCCTCCAAGAATAATGTAATCCGGATTCAGCAAATAATTAATATTTATAATAGTAATGGACCAGGCTTTCAACGTACGCTCAAGTTCTTCAAATACATCCGCGTCTCCGCGACGCGCAGCTTCTTCAAGTGTGTCAATGAAAATATTGGACTGCTGCTTTTCCTTCAATATACCGGACAACACTTTTGCTCCGCCCTTTTTGATTTTGTTTTCAACAGCTGAAAACAAAGCATTCAGGCTTGCCTCACGTTCCAACTGACCTTTGCTGTGCAAGTAGTCGCTCATGGAATAACAGGGATCAAAATAAAACTGTCCGACCTCACCTGCATAATCATTAGCGCCTCTTACAAGCTTATTGTCGATAATAATACCTGCGTCGATACCAATGCTATTAGTAATATTAAGATAAACAATATTATCTGCAAAACTGTAATTTGTATTTTTTTCACCTAATGCAGCCATCCAGGAAACATTATTAACAATAACCGGAACCCCTAGAAGCTTTTCAGCATAATCATAAAATGTTGTCTCGTTTAATGATAATATGTCAGGAATCATATACAATTTCCGTGTTGTTTTATCAACCACGCCAGGTACCGCAAAGCCAGCTGCCAATATCTGTGCGGTTTTCAATTCTTTGTTTTTCCGCAATTTCTGTTTAATATGAGAGATGATATCGAGTAAATCTTCAAGTGACGCCTGTTGATTGTACAGCATTTCGCACTGATCAATTACATCGCCGCCAAGATTAATCAAATATCCTGTAATCTTATTTTTTTTAACATAATAGTGCAGAATGAATCCATAATTTTTATTGAAACTAAACTGGTTTGGTTTGCGTCCTTTTACTGTCTCAACTTTGCCCACATTAATTGCCAGGTTACTATCCTGCAGCTGTCCAAGTATCCTGCTGACTGTCGCCGGGCTCAAGCTTGTACTCTGGCCAATCTCAGTCGGCAGCAAATTACTATTGAGGATCAGTTCATTCAGAACCATTACAATATTTTGTTCTTTTGCGCTGAGTTTGCTTTTGTTAACATCAATCATAGAATCACTCTTTTCACAATATTTATTTTCGCTATTTGACTATTCTATTTTCTTGAACGATGTGAAATCACTTGATTCTGTGTCCTATTTCTCTTGTAATATACTCGGATTTATTCTGGGTGTCAACACTTAATTTTATTGTGAAAATAAATAAAATAATTGCAAAATGTACATACAGCCTTTATATATAAGAGTTTACGGATTTTCAGATTGAATTTCATCATATATTTTTTCAAAAAAATAATTACTTGATCGGAAACATCCTGTTCCGGAATAATTTTGAAAAACATTCTCTAACAGATACAGCAATGATATTTAAACAAAAAAAACACCCGATGATAAAGTTTTTTCATCATGAAGGTTCTCGCATAATCCACTTTTGAAGTTGTGATGTTGTTTAGATATAGGATTGATTAATAACAGAAGAAAAGGCGCCGCCCAAATAGCCCACACCATTTCTGTCCCGAATCTTTATTTCGGTTTATTTTACCGGGAAACACATCTTACTGTTTTATCGAGTATTCGGCGAACAATGCGGTTCACCCGGCCTGCTGTTAATAGCCAAGTTCAAGGTTAATGATATTTACTTCAGGTCGGCCATACTGTACCCATGACCGAAGATTGCGCAGGAAGACCGCCTGTTCACGTTCGACATAATACGTTGAAACACCTGCAACATGCGGTGTAAGAATGACATCGTCCCTTGTCCATAAAGAATGATCCGGCGGCAGGGGTTCTTCTTCAAAAACATCGAGACCTGCAAACCCCGGCCTTCCCTTATCGAGGCCGTCAATAAGACCTGCCGTATCAACGGAATCACCCCGCCCGACATTAATAAAATATGCACCCGGTTTCATAACTGCAAATAACTGACTGTCAAAATAATGATGGGTTTCCCGGGTAAGCGGCAGAACGGATACAACAACATCTGCCGCAGGCAGTAATTCACGGATATTCGATTGATTGCCGACTACATCAAAGTAAGGGGATTCATGCCCGCTGCGGTTGATACCAAGAGTCTTCATATTGAAGGCAAGTCTGGCTATTCGCGCGATACCCTGACCGATTGAACCGGTTCCTGCAATGAGAATCGTGCGGTCATGCAGTTCGCCAAGATTGTCTTTACGTTCCCATAGTTTCCCGGCTTGATTGCGTATAGCAAAATCTATGCCGCGTTCGTGGGCGAGCAGCATTCCAAACACTGATTCCGAAATCTGGCGTTCATGAATGCCCCTGGCGTTGGTCAGAACGATTCCACGCGACTGCAGCAAAACGCAGTCCAGTTTCTCTACACCTGCGCTGTCCAATTGTATCCAGCGCAGGTGAGAATTGGAATTAGACAGAAGCCAGTGTGCGGAATCGTCCCTCCAACCGGTAACAATCTCCACGCGGGACATCAGCAGTTCATCGAGCAGTAAGGACTCTTCGTATATCACAAGTTCATAGCCGGGAGCCGCTGTGCGAATGGCTTCTTTCTGCTCATCACTTAGTGCATTCATTGATAATATAATCTTACGGCTCACAATCATCTTCAACTCCATGCGCATATCAGGATTTAAATCAGTAATCCGGTATTGGCAAGTGTATTGCGGATTTTAACAGCATCATTACATTTGTTCGTGATAACGCCGTTGGCGCCTTGTGAGAATACTGTTTCTATGGACTCTTCCGCATCGATTGTCCATACATAGATGGGTTTATTAGTTACATCTGTATGGCTCAGCAGATCTTTTGCCACATCATATGCGGGAATAGAAATGAAATCAATTCCGGCATTATTTATATCAAAATCTTTCTTCATCGCTATAAATCCTGCCGAAATTTCAGGAGCCAGTTCGTTCACTTTGAGAACGGTGTCCCAATCAAGGGATTGAATCAAATACTTCTTTTCCACTTTTTTGTCTTTTAGAAGGCTGACTACATTTCCCACAAAGTCCTTTGACTCATTACCATAAATCTTTATTTCAACATTCAAATTCTGGTTCAGTTTTATCGCTTCATCTACAAATTCGTTCAATGTAGAAATGTGGCTTTCTTTGCCATTTTGTTTTAAAACAACAGCTTTGACTTCATCCTTAGTCATTTCACGAATGTTTTTATCAAGGAGCGCCATTCTCAATAAATTATTGTCATGTATTACGAATAACTCGCCGTCAACGGATTCCACAACATCCAATTCAACATAATCCGGTTTAAATACGGCTGCCGCTTCAAGCGACCCCATTGTATTTTCCACAGCGTTCGCATAATAACCCCGATGAGCCATAACAACCGGCAGGTTCTTATCCGCTGCATTCTTCTTGATGATCAGCCAGACAGCGGAAATTGAAATTGCAAGAACAACCACTATGGATATAATCACAATGATTTTTGTATGTTTCGTGTTTTTTATTTTATTCATTAATTCACCTTCCGCTATATACCTCATCACAATTAGTGATGAAAATTAATAATTGTCTATACGCCAGATAAAGAGTATACCACTCATAAGTTCATGTGCCATCTCCTGATCCCTAAATAACATTAATAACCACTTTCCCTCCGGCATGCCCTTTTTCTATATAAAGGAATGCCTCACCTGCCTGTTGGAGCGGATAACGCCTGTCAATCACGGGATTAATTATCCCTTCCTTTACAAGGTCCAATATGAATGCAAGATCTTTGGCATTGCCTTTCGCCGAAAGGGAACGGATTTTCCTATTTCCCGCTGACATAATCGGTCCGAAAACAAGGGATTTGAATATCTGTGGAAAAGTACCGCCGACCATGACATACGTTCCTTCAGGCTCTAAGGCGTGCTTGTATGCCGAGAGCGGATGATACCCGTTAACGGCAATAATGAGATCATATCGGATACCGCTTTTTGTAAAATCCTCCCTTGCATAATCGATAACATGGTCCGCGCCGAGGGAACGGACCAAATCCATATTTTTCGCGCTGCATACAGCGGTCACTTCCGCGCCGAAGTATTTGGCAAGCTGGACTGCATAGGTTCCAACACCGCCGCTTGCACCATTGATCAGCACCTTTTGTCCCTGACGGATACTGCCTTTATCACGCAAAGCCTGAAGGGCAGTGATCGCAGACATAGGTACGGCCGCTGCTTTTTCAAAAGACACTTCAGCCGGTATGAGCGCCGCAATCTCCCCCGGAGCAACGGCATATTCGGCCAGACCTCCGAAACCGTAACCGCCTGTATCCGCAGCCACGCTATCTCCCGGCTGAAATGTCCGGATATTTTTACCGACAGCTTCCACTGTTCCTGCGATATCAGCTCCAAAAATCTTGCTTTTAGGTATGCCAAGTCCCATGCGAAACAGTCGGTAGTCCGCCGCATTAAGTGAGGTTGCATGGATTTGTATTAAGACTTCATCGTCATTTGGGACCGGTTTTTCCACTTCACGGAATACAAAAGGAACCTGTGACCCGTTTTTTTCATACACAACTGCTTTCATTTTGCATCTCCAATCATTTCATAAGCAAACACTTCGCCGATGGCCACACCGAAAACATCAGCAATTCTAAATGCCAGCTCCAGTGAGGGAGAATACTTGCCTGCCTCAACCGCAAGAATGGTCTGCCTGGAAACCCCTGCTTTTTCGGCAAGGGCCTGCTGCGTCATTTCGCCTGCAAAAAATCGCAGCGTCCGGATGTTGTTTGTAATTTCCATTTTCTTAGCCATTTCGGACACCCTTCCTGTAATAGTGCAGGCTCACTAAACCTTCAAACAGTGACCCGATATTGAATGAAAGAAACAGTATGTTGAGCATAACCGCAGGTGAATAATTCATAATCAGCGCTGCGAGACCCGCTACAAATCCTATTCCGGCAAAGACAAAACCGGCTCTGGATGACTTGAGACTGATCAGTTTATCCATTTCATCTTCCACCATGCTCGCCTCAATTATTTTGTTGATCTCTTTGTCATCACAATTCCGCTCTTGAATAGCAATCGCTATTGACATAATAATATGAAAAACAATTTGAATGATAATCGAAGCAACGATACCCACACCGATAAATATCAGCATAGTAACTGCCCAGAACTTCCAGTCGCCCGGCGCAACGCCTCCCGCCTGATATTTGCCGTATGCATAGATGCAATAGGCTGCCAAAACAATTGCTCCCGTGACCATGCTTGTGATTGTTCGTTTATTCTGATAGGACATATTCAACACGCTCCTCTCGTTTGTGTGTAACCTCTGATAGACTCAGTGTATAGTATTTTTTACATCGTGTCAAGTAAAATCAACATTATTATAAAAAAAATGACCAGCAAATACAAGCGGTCATTCTTTTTCCCTTTACCAGATGGCACATAATACGTTGGACCAGCCGAGGATTGGTTGCAATTTTATAGATATCTTGAAGTGGTAATCCGTGCCTTAAGGCTTCGGCACTGCATAGCTAATCATCCACATAACACCAAATTTATCCTGAAAGCTTCCGAAGTAGTCACCCCATGGCTGAAATGCCATCGGCATCTCTACTACTCCGCCGGCAGAAAGGTCGTTAAAGATTCTGTCTGACTCTTCTTTACTGTCCGGGCCAACAAAAATGTTTACGTTATTGCCTTTATTCAATATTTGACCAAATGACTCCAGTGTATCACTTGCCATCAATACAACATTTTCACCAATCGGCAAACTGATATGCATGATTTTGTTCTCATCATCTTCAGGAATTGTGACGCCTTCCATCGGCATGTCCTTGAATCGGACGACAGAAGAAAATTCTCCCCCGAATACGGATTTATAAAAAACAAACGCGTCTTCGGTGTTTCCGGCGAAATTGAGATAAATTTGAAATTTTAACACAGTCTATTCCTCCTTCTCATGCACGATAATCTTTTTTACTTAACCGGTTCGTGACTGTGCCTTATACCTTTTGAAAGATATGCCACTATTCCCGTAAGAATCATTGCGGTTCCAGTATATACCATCAGCCATTCAATGGATATCATGTCCGATATCGGGCCGAAAACAGCATGCCAAGCGGCATCGCGCTTCCGGTGACAACGTTGACAATTGTAATATTTTACCATTGAAAATACAAAAACGGCAGAACTGCCAGAAAGATTCTGGCGGTCCTGCCGTTTTCGCTGAACAGATTATAAATGGTCTGTCAGTAATATTCAAACCGGATCTGACAGTTCATGTCAGATCAATTTACTTAGGGACTACAACTGTGTTCATGATCAAAGTAACTGCAGTCTGTGACAACAGTCGGCCATTGATGGATGAACGGGCTGCCAGACTGATATTTTTCTGGCACAGGATGATTCCTTCAAAATGAGCATCTGTTCCGATAGCAACAGTTTCAGCTGCCTGCCAGAAAATATTCTTGGCCTGTACTCCGCCGGTCAGGATAATATGAGTTCCGCTGGCCTGCGTTATTCCTTTAGCTATCTGGAAAATGAAGACATCGTCTGCACCGCCGCTGAGAGTAACATCAGAATTTATTGAAACTCCGGTACCCCATTTATAAACACCGGGTGTCAGAGTCTGACCGCTGATGTCCCCAGCATACAGTTCAGTATACCCGGCAGCTCTTCCGGCAGCATCCGTGTAAGCTGCTTCCATATTACTTACTGCTGTTGTAAGGTTGCTCGGTGTCGGCGAAGTGTAATCAGGAGCGTATACCTTTCCTATAACCTGAGTGGAAGTTGAAAATTGATTTGTGGCATCTGCAGTAAGGGAAAACCCGGTAATAGCCGTCGAATTAATTGGGCTGACTGCTATGTCGCCGGTGATAACCGACTTAGGTACGGAAGAAATTCCTGATTTTGCAAGGATTGCATATTTACCTGCTGTTCCGAAGTTAACGGGAGCAGATTTAATTATCGGTGCTACAGCCATAACTGCACTGAATGAAAGAGTTAATACGCTTACAATAGATAAAATTGCTAACAGTTTTTTGAATGATTGGCTCTTCATGATTTTTTCTCCTTTAATATTTTCGAAAGGTTTTTTTGTCGAAAACCTATGATACCTGAGACCGTGAAGTGACTGTTCATGCTACTAAACCCTATCACGGATAAATCTGTATGTCAAATTTTCAGCCTTCTGCTAAAGCTGAAAAGGCCTGAAACCAGGCTATTCTATCCTTAAGAGGGCGTGATAGCCGATGCTTTCATGAAAACATTTGTCTTTCATGAAAGCGCACACCAAAGACCATATGTCAAATATATTTGTTTTATTAAGCTGTGCAGAGGCATGGCTATCGCATATTAAATATTTCGTTTTTGACTTAAAATATGACTTAAATTTATTAATAACGAGATTAAAAAACAACCTTCTGCCTAAACGAAAAAGAGGGCTTTCCGCTTTGCAAAACCTCCCGGTTTCTTCAGCATCTGCCCCCTCCAACAATTATTGATCATGCAGTTTACAATCGTTTCTTACTCCGTTGCTCCCTGAACTAACACCATACAACTTATCGGATTTACTGTTGCTTTCCCGTCTGTAATCGTGTCAAGAATCTGTGTTCCGGCTTGGCTGTCATTTACACACACTTTCCAACCGCCGGTGGGAAGTGATACTGTTGCCGCAGTCTTGTTAGGGTTATAAATGACAATGATTCCATCGGAAATTTCGCCGTTTGCACCGCCTTTGATTGTGAAGGCGGCTACATTGGCATCCAACTATGTGAAGGTTGTTTGATCGACAGGTTTAAAAATAGCCGGGTCGGACGATTGGCTGTATTAAGTGGTATCTCCACGACCAATCCGCAAAAAATCCTTTCTACTGCTTTTCGTACTTGAGTATCGGATTTCTCGCAGCCCCAACCTCATCAAGCCGGCGAACGGGCGTCGTTACCGGCGCATCGTGTAATATGCCGGGATCTGTCATCGCCGTTTCGTACAGCTTCAAAAACACTTCCACAGCTTCATCTATCGTCGCCTTTGATTCAGTCTCTGTCGGTTCGACCAGCAGAGCTTCGTGGACAATAGTCGGGAAATACATTGTAGGCGGATGCAGCCCGTAGTCTAAAAGGCCCTTGGTGATGTCCAGCGCAGAAACGCCGGTCTCACGATGCAGCCTGTCGAGGGACATCACGAATTCATGCATGCAAAATGTATCATAAGGCATGTCGTATGTACCTTTCAAGCGGCTCATCATGTAATTTGCATGCAAAACGGCATGCCGCGATGCATCAGGAAGGCCATCCCTGCCCAGTGTAAGAATATAGGTCAGGGCCCTGACAACCACAAGGAAATTGCCATTGAATGCTTTCACACGCCCTATCGATTTTGCGGGCATTACCTGCTTATACCGTCCGTCCTCTTCAGCTGCAATCGGCCCGGGCAAAAAACATGCAAGATGTTCCTTGCAGCCGACGGGACCGCTTCCGGGGCCGCCGCCTCCGTGAGGTGTCGAGAACGTCTTATGCAGGTTCAAATGCACAATGTCGAAACCCATGTCGCCAGGCCGGACGACACCGGAAATGGCGTTCAGGTTTGCGCCGTCGTAATAACACAAACCGCCCGCTTCGTGTACAATCCTTGTTATTTCAAGTATGTTCCTGTCAAATAATCCCAGAGTGTTCGGGTTGGTAAGCATGAGTCCGGCCGTATCGGGGCCTACCGCCGCTTTGAGGCATTCGAGGTCCACACCGCCGTCGGGTCCGGAGCATACGTTAATTACGGAAAAACCGGCCATCACAGCGGATGCCGGATTGGTTCCGTGTGCGGAGTCCGGTACGATTATCTTCGTACGGCCCGTATCACCCCGGTCTCTTAAATATGCCTTTATCAGCATCATTCCGGTAAATTCGCCATGCGCGCCCGCTGCGGGCTGCATTGTCATGGCATCCATTCCGGTGATCTCGCAGAGGTATTTTTGTGCCTTGAAAAGTACCTCAAGACATCCCTGAACGGTTGCCTCGGGCTGCAGGGGATGAACTGCTGTAAACCCGGGCAGTGCGGCCATGTCATCATTAATTTTGGGGTTGTATTTCATCGTACAGGAGCCCAGCGGATAAAATCCGTCGTTCACACCGTGCACTCGTTTCGACAGAGCTGTATAATGCCGCGTCAGGTCGTTCTCGCATACATGGGGCAGCTCAAGGGGCTGTTCCCGGGTTTCCTTAAGCGTCACTTCCAGAACGTCACAGGCAGGCATGAGGCTTAAGTGCTGTCCGTCTGATCCGCATTCAAATATGAGCTTCATATCAGCACACCTCCTTTGATTATGTCGACTGTCCTGTCGAGTTCAGCTTTTGTTACAACCTCAGTCACACACCAGAGTATTCCGCCGTCTGCGGGAAGACCGCCAAGTATGCCGTGATCTTCCAATACCTGCAGTACCTTTTCCGGGCATGGGCATTCGGTTACAAACTCATGGAAGAACTCGCCGTCATATTTTAGCTTCCAGCCCAATTCCTTCCGGAAACGTCCGGCAAGGTAATGTGCCTTCGACATGCAAAGCAAAGCCGCCTGTCTCATACCCTTTTCGCCCATTGCAGTCATATAAACGCCCGCAGTGAAAGCACACAGTGCCTGATTCGAACAGATATTGGATGATGCCTTTTCACGGCGTATATGCTGTTCACGGGCCGTCAGTGTGAGAACGAAACCGCGCGCACCGTCAGCATCCGTTGTCTGCCCCGCTATACGGCCGGGCAGCCTTCGAATCATCGATTTTACGCACGCCATGAAGCCAAGGTACGGACCGCCGAAAGACAAACTCAATCCAAGCGGCTGCCCCTCGCCCACAGCAATATCCGCACCGCATTCAAACGGAGTTTTCATGACTGCGCAGGCTATCGGGTTCACGCCCATGATGAACTTTGCACCGGCAGTATGCACGATTGCACTTATTGCCGCGGCGTCCTCCATCTGACCGAAATAGTTGGGCTGCTGCAGATAGAAGCAGGCAGCGTCATCGCCCAGCATGCTTTCAAGAGCGCCGGCGTCGGTCCGCCCGTTTTTTGCCGGGACAATAACAAGCTCAGTATCGGAGCCGAAGCAATATGTTTGTACCGTCTGTATCACCTCGGGATTCGAGCATGCGGATATAAATGCCTTAACACGTTTCCTATCCCTGCACATCGTGACGGCTTCTGCAGCCGCCGATGCTCCGTCATAAACGGATGCATTTGACGCATCCATACCGGTCAGCATGCAGATCATCGTCTGATACTCAAAAATGGCCTGCAGTATCCCCTGGCTTATTTCTGCCTGATATGGTGTATACGCAGTCATAAACTCCTCCCGGGAAGTGATGCTTCTGACCACCGACGGGATAAAATGGTTATATGCGCCAGCGCCGCGAAGTATCGTCCTGAACACTTTGTTTTTATCAGCCATGGATGTAACGGCAGATCGGACGGTAAGCTCACTTATGCCCTCCGGAAGAGAGAGCCTGTCACATATCATCATGCCCGCAGGCACATTTGCGTATAGTTCATCAACGGAGCTGATGCCGATTTCCGCAAGCATCTGATCCTGTTCAGCCAGAGTTGTCGGGACGTATGTTCCCATGTGCTTAAGCCTCCTCCGATTTGATGAACTCTTCGTACCGGGCAGCATCCATGAGATCCAGAGATGCGGTAATTTTTTCGACCTTTGCTATCCACGAGCCGAACGGGTCTTCGTTCAATTTCTCCGGAGCGTCAACAAGTCCTTCATTGACCTCGGAAATGGTTCCGGAGACAGGGCTGATTACGTCGGAAACGGCTTTTACCGATTCGACGTCGCATAACACCTCGTTCTTAACAACTTCGTCTCCGATTTTCGGCAAATTAACAAAAACAACATCGCCCAGTTCGGATTGTGCAAAGTCCGTTATCCCTATAAGACAGGAATACGTGTCCAGCATCTTGACCCATTCGTGTGTTTTAGAATACTTCAGTCCATCGGGAAAATTCATTGTTCATTCCTCCTCGTTACTATTTTGCTTAAAAATATACATACTTCACTGGCTTATCTTATAAAAAGGCAGGCTCACAACGACGGCCTCGACCTTCCGGCCGCGTACATCCACTGCAACTTCCGTTCCCAACTCGTACCCCTCGGCAGGAATGTATGCCATAGCGGCGGCAAATCCGAGAAAAGGGCAAAACGTGCCGGAGGATACCCGGCCAATTACATTACCGGCAGTGTCAAGCACGGGACATTGTTCACGAGCTATCCCGCGGCCGGTTACCTTAAGACCGACTCGTCTGACGGAAGGTTTGCCGCGGCTGATTATTGCCTGTTTCCCGATGAAATCCTTGCCGTCCAGTTTGCAGGGAAGTCCTGCCTCGACCGGGGAGATATCATCATTCATCTCATGACCGTACAATGGCATGGATGCCTCGAGACGAAGTGTATCGCGCGCCCCAAGTCCGCAGGGAATCAGGCCATGCCCCTCGCCTGCGGAAAGCAGTGCATTCCACAGATCCACGGCATCTTCTGTTCTGCAATACAGCTCAAACCCGCGTTCGCCCGTATAGCCTGTCCGGGATATCATGACATCCATTTTGTGTGTACCCGTATCCGCCACACCGTTTTCAATGAAGTGATAGTATTTTTGAGGGATATATTTATCGTTACAGAGCTTTCTGAGAATGCCTTCCGCTTCCGGTCCCTGCAGTGCAATCTGTGCCAGGGATTCGGAAATGTCCTCGTATTTTACGTCGCCCGAGAGGTGCGCCCCGACCCACGCAGCATCCTTTTCATGATTGCCCGCGTTCACGACGAGCATGTATTTGTCCTCTTTCATGCAGTATATTACAAGGTCGTCCACGATCCCGCCTTTTTCATTGCACATCATCGCATATTTAACCTGACCGTCGGTCATTAATGATATGTCTGCTGTACATAGCTTCTGTATGTTTGCGACTGCGTCCGGCCCCTCAAACATGAGCTCAGCCATGTGCGAAACATCGAAAAGGCCGGCTCTGGTGCGTACCGCCATGTGCTCGGTTATCACGCCTGTACCGTATTGCACCGGCAGCAGATATCCGCCGAAGGGTACGATCTTTCCTCCAAGTTTTTCATGTACGTCAAACAATGGTGTTTTTTTGTCCATTCGCTGACTCTCCTTTGTTGTATAAATATAAAAAAACAGAGATGCAAACCACCCTTTTACGGCCAGTTTTGCATCTCTGTTTGTTAACCTGAGAGATTCTCCGTCGCTGTTCGCGACAGGTTGCCCCTACGGTGCATAAATGCTTTACAGAGTTCCGTCCTGATTCGGTTCTTTTGCCTGAGAGTTTCTTGCATTTCCCCTTCGGCGCCGCAAACGCGGTCTCTCCCGAATCCATCATCCGGATATTAAATTGTAATGTTGATATCTCTATTAACTATATGCCCCGTCGGCACTCCCGTCAATCCATTATTCCCGAATGCCAAATTGCAGGGATTGGTTCAGTTGATGACGCGGATTGTCGTGATGACCGGCTGATCATCTGCTTTGACAGCGCCGTTTTCACCGTAAGGTGTATTGGCACAGATAGCATCGACAATTTCCATACCCCCGGTCACATGTCCGAATGCGGCGTAAAGGCCGTCGAGATGCGGACTGTCTTTCTGCACAATCAGAAATACTCACAAAATAATAAGGTGAATGTGAAGTTGTGTCAAATGAATTACAGTGGATTCCCGCGTTCTTCGGATCGCAGAGGGTTGTTTAGGGTGTTTTATATGCTAATATCATTTCTATCCGGCATACCGTCTGATCATTTCGCACTGTTAGCTGAAATACATACCACAGTTATTTATTGTCGTTTTGGAGGACTTATTTATGGAAAAAATTCTCTACGAACGGGAGCTCTACGAACCTCTGCGTCAGTATTTGACTGACTGTGGATTCGAGGTGCGGTCCGAAGTCCATAAATGCGATCTGGTCGCACAAAAGGCGGACCTTCTTATCATCATTGAGATGAAGCGCCACCTTTCCTTCGATTTGCTGGCGCAGGCTGTTGAACGGCAAAGTTATGCCGATGCTGTATATGTATGCGTACCCAAGCCCGCCGGTCTGAAACAGGACAAAATCTGGAAGGGTAAAATGAAAGTGCTCCGGCAGCTTGGTCTGGGTCTTCTGCTCATTGGCAAAATCGGGCAGAATCATACAGTTGAAGAGGCACTTTCCTCCGAACAAGCTATCCCTCTGCGGGCATCCGTCAAAAAAAGGCAGGCACTTCAGAAAGAATTTGGAAATCGAAGTCTCGACCTCAATATCGGCGGCAGCCGGGGCGTTCCTCTGGTAACAGCTTACAGGGAAGCCGCTCTGTTTCTGGTTTTTCTTCTTGACACCCACGGCCCCCTGACGCCAAAATCCTTGAGAAGCCTGGGTGCCCACCCCAAGAAAACAACCTCTATCCTGAACGCCAATTATTACGACTGGTTCGTGAAGACGGATGAAAAGTGCTATGCGCTGACCGGGGCCGGGAAACAGGCTATTGTGACATATGCACCGCTTTTCAGTGCTTTTCAAAAATCCGCGCAGCCTGCCTCATGTTCTCAATGACCTGCACGCCAAAAGGACATTTTGCTTCACATGATCCGCATGCTATACATTCGGATGCCTTGTGCAGTGCTGACTTGTATTGTCCGAGGATTCCGGCTGGAATATACGATTCGTTAAGAGCGGCAACGTCGAGCATTTTGGTCGTTGCTGCAATATCAATTCCGGAAGGACACGGAAGGCAATGGTTGCAGTATACACATTCGGCAGCAAAATTGCTTTTGATGTTTTTGATTGCCTCCGAAAAGTCACGCTGCTCATCACCTGCACTTAGGTAGTTGGCTGCTGCGAGTACCTCTTCCCTCGTTTTGCATCCGATCAGGGCACTTACGACAGCCGGCCTCGTCAATGCATAATGGATGCACTGTTCCTCGGTCAGCGGTGCGGCAAAGGGAGTAAATTCCGATGACAGCAGTTTGCCTGCGGCAAGCGTTTTCATTGTAGTGATTGCAACCCCTTTGCTTTCACATAGTCTGTAGAGGTCCGTACGGTTCGGATTAACGCCGCCGTATTTCTCTTTTTCGGGTTTCCCCTCAAAGAAAGTAAAAATATCCATTCCGGTCGGCATCATATCAAAAGCCGGGTTAACGCTGAACATTAACAGATCGAGAACCCCCGTCCCGACGATCCGGGCGGCCGTTGCCGGATTATGTGAACTTGCTCCGATCGCACGGATCCTGCCGTCCTTTTTCAACTGCTGGACATATGTAATGTATTCCGTTTCAAATACATTTTTGAAATCTTCATCGGTTTCAATAAAAAACATCATTCCCAGATCTATGTAATCGGTTTTGAAGCTGCGCATAAGATTTTCAAAATATTTCCTGCATATCGGTACGTTGCGCGTGCGGTCATATTGCTCATTTATATCTACCGAGCCAATATGTCCCTGCAGCAGAACCTTGTCGCGCCGGCCCTTAAGGGCTCTTGAAATGTTGTCCCGGACAGGTGTGCCGGGCATAAATACATCCATAATATTGATGCCGCATTCCAACGCCGCATCAATCACTTCTTCACACTGTTCATAAGGCCGGTTATCCAGATGCTCGGTGCCAAGACCGACAATGCCGGCAGACATGCCCGTTTTACCTATTGGCCTGTAAATCATAATCTCTCACCTCAATTTATCCTGCTGGCGGATTGTTCTGCCATTATTTTTGATCTCTGAAACTATTCTACAATTTTACTATTTTTTTCTGCGTTAATGAACTCAAACACCAAAAAACCAGATAATAATCTATTAAAGAAAAGTATAATTTTTCAAAAAGATCCTTATATTATTCCATCCCCTTATATAATTTTCGATTAAAATATGCTGCAAAGCAACCCAGAACAACAAATGATCCTGCTTTAGTAATGATAGCTCCCCAAACTAAACCGGCACCTGAAAGAAACTGGCAAACAGTTTGAGGTATCATCATTACTGCTATTATGATACATATATTTTGAGATAAGCAGGCATTCAGGAAATTTCCTGCCTGCTCAAGTACTCTTCAAGTTTATCAAAGCTCTCGTTCCAGCTCTGCTTCATACCCTGGAGATATTCGTCCTTCATTGCGGAAACATCATCATATTTCATTGTAAACCCGGTCTTGCCGTCGACATCATCCAGTGTTACTGTAACCAGACTCTCCATAGGAAAGCCAATATCCATACCATAATATGCTGCACTCACAACATTTCCCTTTTCATCGGCAAAAGAATCTGTCAAAACGAGTCTCCCCGGAGGAGAGATTTCCTTGTAGACTCCTGTACCCCAGTAGTCAATACCGTCAGGTGACCGCATGCAATTCACATACTTTCCTCCGACCCTTAGATCAATAAGTATAACCGCAGTGAAATATTTGGGACCCCACCATTCTTTTGCCCTATCCGGTTCCGTCCACGCTTTCCATACATTTTCGCGCGGTACACTGAATATACGTGACATCACAAGTTCTTGTTTCTCATTGTTTTTTAACTGAATATCCATATCATCAAGCCTCCTTCTGCCTGCCTCAGCACGGCATTCTGATGCCATTTATTTAAATGTCATATTTATAATTTAGCAAATTTTCGCAAAACAAATTGATACACCCGTTACACTTTTTTTCCTTTTCAGAAAATTTCACGTCATAACCCTGTTCTTCAACAATAATTCTAATTATTGTTTGATAAATATTCTGAATAATTATTTGTCAAAATATTTGATAAATAATTATAATCAAAGTAAAATACATTTATATGAATTACTTCTGAATATAAGCATTAAATGATTAACAATTTGATGCAAATCACAATGTAAGGGAATGTCCGATTATTCACTCCCTGAGCAAGCCAAAGGAACAGACATACACAATGAATTCAACTGAAAGGATCTAATATTATGAAACCTTCAAAAAAAATCCGCTGTGCTTCCCTGCTGGTTACTTTATCATTGATTTTTCTGGCACTTCCTTCAAGCGTTATGGCGGCCCAGGCTCCTGTTAATCTTGGAACAACCTCCAGTTTTGCAGTTCTGGCCGGCACCACTATTACGAATATCGGAACATCCACAATCAACGGTGATGCCGGCGGAAATGTCGGTCTATTCCCTGGATCAGACTTCACAGGACTGGAAACGATAACAATCAGCGGTGCTGTTCATCTTAGTGATGCTGTCGCATCAGTAGCTCAAAATGATTTGGTAATTGCTTATGACGATGCTGCCGGAAGAACGCCGGTTACACGTATTGCCGCTGAACTAGGAGAAACTACACTGAAACCCGGCGTTTACGATTCAGTCGAGGGCTACTTTCAGATAACGGGAACGCTCACACTGGATGCAGAAGGTGATCCGGATGGTGTTTTCATTTTCCTGACACAGTCCACTCTCATCACTGCTCCGGGCAGTAATGTTAATATGATCAACAGCGCCCGTTACTGAATGAACAGGATCTCACCAAAACCGGTGAATCCAGTAATACTCTATTCATCGGACTGATACTGCTTGGCTTGTCCGCCGGAATGGTTACTCTGCTGAGACGGAAACTTTCCCACAGTAAAGTATCCGAAAAATAAAAAATCGAGGAAATGTCATGAAAATCACCGCAAAATCGATCGTCTCAAATTCTGATATGATAAAAAATTACAAAAACTGCAGGAATATGGCAGATACTTTTGGAAAGATTTTTATTTTGAAAAATAATCAGCCAGATGCAGTTTTGTTCTCGATTGCTGAATACGAACGATTATCCGTATTTATTGAGCGTATGGAAACCTTAAAGGATACCGATATTGAAAAAGTTGTTGTTTCCCTGCCGATGGAAGCAAACAGAGACAAAGAAGCATGATCAAATAATCAACGGTAAGTCTTAAGTAAAACAACAAAAGCTGCACTCTCAGATGGGTGCAGCTTTTTTGTGATCTAAGCGCTATTTAGTTGTTCAAATGCTTTTGGGAGGAATCAAAAGGACAGATGATTTCGCGTGACGGGCTATATTATGGCTGACACTTCCAAGGAACAATTCCTGGACATATCCTCTTCCCTGGCTGCCCATTACAACAAGCTGTACATTACGATCCTCAATGGCTTCAAGGATATCTCTCGACGGACTGCCATAGAACAGTACCGTATCAACTTCCACGTCGGCGATTTTTTGCAGAATATTTTTCATCTCGCTTAAGCGGAGCTCATCCTTTTCATTAAATTGAGGCAGCTGCTGCAGAAGATACGGATCAATGCGGGCTTGTTCCTGTACATGCATAAGCGTGACCTTTTGTGTCCCCTGAGCTACCATCTCTTTTACAACCGCAAAGGCCTGCGCAGCTGTATCTGAAAAATCTGTGGGAAACAAGATGTGCTCGAGGAAGTTGCTGCGAACAGGTGCATAACTGGAAAGACCATTTTTACGTGTCTCTTCAAGCCGGACAAGAAGAATCGGCCTGGGGCAATAGTGAATAATTTCGTATGCGACGCCTCCCATGAAAGGTTCGCTAAGCAGATTGCAGGATTCTACTCCCGATACAATAAGGGAAAAATCCTCAGCCTCTGCTATCCGGCAGATTTCTTTTTTTACGAGCCCGAAAACAACACGCGTATTTACTTTATATCCCTGCGACTCAAGCGTTTTCCGCTGCTCCCGGAGGTTTCTGTTCAGTGTTTCGGCAACACTCTGATCCGGAAAGGAATCGGTCTCCCGCTGACCAACGCATTGCAGAAGCAAAATTTCCTCCGCTCCGTATGCTTTGATTTTGCCGAGGTCTTTGAGTACTGCAAAAGCGGCCGAAGATAGATCCGTTGCAACTATAATTTTTTTGAACATACGAATACCTTCTTTCCTCATGACATAAGTCCTATTTACATTATACGCTCTCACAGGCAAGCGGGTTATTCATCAGCATGTCCTCCAAAAATATTGCATGATAATTCGTATAACAAATGCCATTACTTCTATCCAAAAGTCCGGGAACGAACCCAAATAGTCTTAACTACTCTAAAATAAGCTGAATATGTATATTACCGCTTCACGATTCAGTATAATATATATCTGAACCATACCAACTCCCTCACTATCCGCAGCGTTCCAATTTGAATCGTTTTTTATATCGAACTATTGGAAAGGATTAAATATTATGAATGACTTGCATGATTCAACTTCTGTGACTGATCTGGTCGAAAAAGTTTCTATCAGGGATTTGAAACTTGCTTTGCCGTCATCATGTAAATATACTTTTGACCAGCTCTTTGATATTGATGAAGTTCAGAAAATACAGGACGCATTTTCAAAGGCCACCGGAGTAGCTTCCATTATAACGAAAATCGATGGCACTCCTATAACAAAGCCCAGCGGTTTTTCCTTCTTTTGTAATGAAATTGTTAGAAAAACGGAAAAGGGTTTATGTAATTGCATGAAATCAGATGCTATTCTGGGCAGTCCGCACCGCGATGGCCCGCGAATGCAGCGTTGTCTCAGCGGTGGATTGCTTGATGGCGGCACCAGTATAATGGTTGGCAGTCATCATGTTGCAAATTGGCTCATCGGACAGATCCTGGATGAGGAAACAGACATAAACGAAATGTACAAATACTGCTATGAAATAGGCGCTGATTTTGATACGTACAAAGAAGCTCTCGAAAACGTTCCCAAAATGCCTAAAGCGCGCTTTGTTGATATTTGCAATTTTCTGTACCTGAACGCAATGATGCTGTCTTCACAAGCTATAAAAAACATAGTGCAGCAGGAGGAAATCATCAAGCGAAAACAAACGGAAGAAAAATACAGGTTTCTTTTTGAAAATGCAGTTGAAGCAATAATAGTAGTGCAGCGCGGTATCATCAAAATGTGCAACCCAATGGGAGTTGCGTTGACGGGATATACGGTTGAGGAGCTCATTTCCATTCCGGTAAAGAGTTTTATTCATCCCGATGACAGGGAATTTCTGCACGCAAATCACCGGAAAAGTACATCCCGGGAAAGCGAGGATAACCGGTATCATTTTCGGATAATAAAAAAAGACTGTACTTTCAAATGGGTCGAAATGAATACGATTTCGTTTTTGTGGGAAAAAAGGCCTGCTACATTAAATTTTATCGCAGACATTACTATACGCAAGAAGACGGAAGATGCATTACGATTAAGCGAGGAAAAGTATAGGCTTTTAACCGAATTTGCATCTGATGTAATTTGGGTATTGAATTTGAAAAAAAACGTATTCACATATATCAGTCCATCCATATTCCAGTTAAGGGGCTTCACTGTTGAAGAGGCCTTGTGCGAAAGTTTGGAAGAATCACTGGCACCCCAATCAGTAATTAATGTAATTTCATTTATAGAAAAAGGTGTGAGAGAACTTACCGATAATCCTGATAATCTCAATTCCTATATGACCGAGATTCAACAGCCATGCAAAAATGGTGATGTCATCTGGATAGAAGTATCTACGAAGTTCAGACGCAATGCCGACGGCGATATCGAAGTCGTTGGAGTAAGCCGTAATATTGAAAACCGGAAAACGGCGGAAGCGGAAATCATCAACCTGAGTTACAGGGATCAATTGACTGGGCTTGCCAATCGCAGGTTTTATGAAGAAGAATTAAAAAAAATGGATAAAACGAAAAATATGCCCTTAACTCTTGTCATGGTCGATGTAAATGGCTTGAAGATGACAAATGATGCATTCGGCCATAAATCAGGAGATCTTCTTCTGATAAAAGCTGCAAATATACTAAATGCTGTTTGCCGTGCCTCAGATACAGCGTGCAGAATTGGCGGAGATGAATTTGTCGTCATTCTGCCGGACTGCAATGCCCAAGCCGCTGACAATATTGTCACCCGAATAAATCGGGCTATCTCAAATGAGAAAACAGATAACATTATTCTGTCCGCATCTGTTGGTTTTGCGGTCAAAAATGATATTTCCCAAGACATAAATGAAGTCTTCCGTGAAGCTGAAGACAACATGTATAAGAATAAGCTCAATGAAAGTTCCAGCATGAGAAGCCAAACAATAGATATCATTATGACTACCTTATATGAGAAGAATAATCGTGAGAAGCAGCATTCCAAAAGGGTCAGTGAACTTTGCGAAGCCCTTGCAGTCAAGATGGACTTTGATAAAGATGATATAAATCAGATTCGGCTGGCAGGTCTGATGCATGATATAGGAAAGATAGGCATTGACGAGCAAATCCTTAATAGACCGGGCAAATTGAGCACTATTGAATGGTGTGAAATACACCGGCACGCTGAAATTGGTTATAGAATACTAAGTTCAGTAAACGAATTTTCAGAAATTGCAGAATATATTCTTGCCCATCACGAAAGATGGGATGGACAAGGTTACCCAAAAGGGCTCAGCGCTGAAGAAATTCCAATGAAAGCAAGGATTGTTGCGGTTGCGGATTCTTATGATGCAATGACTTCTGACAGGACTTATAAGAATGTTCTTAGTATCAAAGAAGCTGCAAGCGAAATCAGACGCTGTTCCGGCACGCAGTTTGATCCTGACATTGCGAGAATTTTTGTTGAAAAAATTCTGGGAATGACTTGGGAGAGGTAAATAATGGATATAATTGATTCACATGTTCATTTCGGAAAATTCGATGAATGGGACTGCAGTCCGGATGTATTGGTTGAATGCATGCGTAATTTTGGTGTTACCCTGGGTATTGTTTCGGATCTGGGAGGAATTGAGTATGATAATTCCTTCAGTCCGGTGAACACCTCCAGGAATCAAATACAGGTAAATAATGAGCTAATTGATAAAATCAGCATCTATGGGAATACCTTCAAAGCCTTATTCTGGATACGCCCCCGGGCAGAGGCTGCCAATCAGGAACTTGAAGAGTATCTGGTGAAAAACAAAAGTTGGTTTGTAGGAATAAAAGTACATCCAAGGTATGCTAATTTGAAATTCACCGGAGAAAATTACTATTCCTATTTGGAATTGTGCAGAAAATTATCCCTGCCGATGTGTGTTCACACCGAAAAAGACGGGTTTTCCAATATTGCCTTTGTCCGGGAGACTGCTGAACAGTATCCCGGTGTGAATTTTGTTGCTATTCATATGGGGTTTGGAACAGACCACAAAGAAGCCATCCGTCACATAAAGGAATGCACCAATTTATATGGCGATACAACGCTTATTTCCACGAACGACGTCATAGCTGCCATTCAAATGTGCGGTGACAAAAAAATATTATTTGGTTCTGATGCACCTGCATTAGGTCAGAACAGCTATGAAAGATACAGGGACTTAGAAGAAAGACTGCGGCAAAAATATTCAGCAGCTGTACTCAATAATTTTTTCAGACAAAATGCTAAAAGAATTTTCCATTTGCCGTAACGGAGACACCAATGAATGCTGATCCGGACAATCTATGCGGCATCCGAGGTATTGACTGACTTAATCGGCTGCATACTCAAACAAATCTCCGGGCTGGCAGTGAAGCGCTTTGCATATGGCGCTTACAGTCTGGAAACGTATCCCTTTTACTTTTCCCGTCTTAAGTTGAGACAGGTTTACGTTCGAAATACCTACCTGCTCTGCGAGGTCGTTCAATGACATTTTTCTGTCTGCCATAACCCTGTCAAGTCTTACTATGATCATAGGTGTTCCTCCTAAATAAAGGACTCGTTGTCCTGCCGAAGTTCGAATCCTTTTTGAAAAACAGCAGACAGGGAATATGCTGCACCGGCCGCTATAAAGCAAAAGAGAAAGAAGAACGGTTCGATATAAATGGATGCGGACGCATCCATACCTGTTGATGCAAATTCTGTATTCATAGCCATATGCAGAAAAAAACTGCAAATTACATTGTATGTAAATGCAGTGAGCATATATATAACAACTGCATGACCGATGTGCCGCAGGGATTTGACATTTTTTTCGAGAAAAATCTGTTTTTGATCTTCGAATGCCGCTACAATTTTTTTGAATTTTGTAATTACAAACAGAATAAGTGTTAGTAGGATCACGCTGTCTCCGTGTGCATATAGACTGATTTGTCTGCCATAGCCTGATTCTGCAGGTATATCAACACCAAGCCAACCTGCCTTGGCAGCCAAATAATGCGGATAGCTGCCCAGACTTTTTGCAAGGCCTCCCAATAAAGTGTTGGAATCAAACACTACCAAAAAGGATAAGCTGGTAAAAAGTATTGAAATAGCTCCTGTGACTAAAGCAAGCCCGATGAGTATTTGTCCTGCTGTAAATACGCTTTTGTTCTTATCAAATGTAATTATGCGCTGCATATTCTCTCCTCCGCTTCATTTGTATAAGGGTAGAATATCATATAATTACAAGTAAAGCAATAAATATTTAATGTAAAACGTTAAATATTTATCTTTTTCCCAACACGCGACATTTGTAAGTTTCAAAGAATACTGTACATATTCCACACTCCAGGTTTGTGGAATATCCTAAACTACTTAATATTTCAAAAAACCCGAATTATACAGTTGACTTATTTAGTCGTACTGTATATACTTCAACTATACAGTTAAGCTGACTAAAAAGGAGTATTTATGAATCGCGATCTGAATCTTCCTCTTACAGAAACCACCTACTATGTTCTCCTCTCCCTCTTTGAGCCTGCCCATGGCTATGCGGTCCTGCAGAAAGTAGAAGAACTAAGTGAAGGTCAAGTAAGACTCGCTGCCGGAACTCTCTATGGTGCCCTTGAAAATTTGGAAAAACAGAAAATGATCTGTCAGATACCCGGCAATGATCCCCGCCGAAAAATTTACGGTATAACAGAAAAGGGCCGCACGATACTAATACTCGATTATGAAAGAATGCGCAGTCTGATAAGCACTACAGACAAAAATATACTGGAGGTAAAACAGCGTCATGAAAAAGCTTAGATTCTTTTTTGATTTTGATAAAGAAGAAAGATGGCTGCAGGAAATGGCCGCAAAGGGTTGGCAGCTCCAGAGCGTCCTGTTTACCTATACCTTCCGTAAATCCGACCCTGATACATTGCCGATCCGCATGGACTTTCATACGTTCTACAGCCAGTCACGTTATCAGGACTATTTAACTCTTTTTGAAGACTGCGGATGGAAGCATATTGCAGGATACAAAAGTATAGGGATGCACTATTTTGTCCGTATACGCCCTGATGCAAGTGATGACATTTTTTCTGATACAGCCTCCAACGCAGGACGATATAAACGGGTATCCGAAATGTGGCTGAGCCTGTTTGCATGCTATCTGGCCATTTCCTCAAGTTTGTTTACAAATTTCTCCCACTCGATGCCTTTGAATTACATAATCCATCCCAAAACTGCTTTCCTGACCCCTGATCTCTGGAGTCTGACAGGTTCTGTCTTCTGGTCTGCCTTTTTCAGGGAATCTCCCTTTGCATTATTCAGGATTCTTACTCCGCTTTTTCTTGTATTATTTGTTGCCTTCTATGGAATATGTACGATTACTTTCCTGTACCAGTACCGGAAATGCATAAAACCCTGGAAAAAATTGAGCAGCAGCGAGAGGTAACTGAAATGTCAAAAAACATCGTTGTAGTTACCGGAAGCCCGAGGGCAAACGGCAACTCGGAAATTCTTGCTGATGCCTTCATTGAAGGTGCAAGGCAAGGCGGACATTCAGTTACCGTCTTCCATGCCGGCCGGATGAATATCAAAGGTTGTCTTGACTGCAAATACTGCTTTTCCCATGACGGAGAGTGCATTCAGATAGATGATATGCAGTCTATCTATCCGTCACTTCGCAAGGCAGATATTCTGGTATTTGCAAGCCCTATTTACTGGTACGGGCTGTCGTCGCAGATAAAAGCTGTAATTGACAGGATGTTTGCGGGTTGTGTGAAGCCATACCTTATCACAGCAATCGCTTTACTCATTACATATGGTGATACCGGCAACAAAGCTGCCGCCCCTGCTATTTCTCACTTTGAAGCCATTTCATATTATATGGGCTGGGAAAACGCAGGGATTATTGCACAGGAAGGCGTTAAAGAAGCCGGAGAAATCCGCGGCAAAAAATCCTTGACGGATGCAGGAGATCTTGGGGCCAGTTTTAACTAGCGATGCTTCATAGAAGTCGCAGATGAGAATCATCTGAGCCGTTACCTGTAAATTTTTTCTTAAAGAGGAATGCCGGACCTGAAATATTATCTGGAATCAAGTCAGTAGGTAAACATGTTCTCGAAAAAAGCTTTTTCATGAATACACACCACCTTTTACAATGATTCCCACGCTTCTGCCCGAAGACGATTTTCGTATTGCTTTTTGATAAAGGTCTTATTCTGCTTCTCATAAAGAGCGTTTGCCGCTTCGTCCGCATATCGAATAAGAAGCTGTTCGTGACTGCAGGTAAACGGGGAAACCTGATCAATTTGACCCGTCATGTGTTTGTTTCTGCAGCAGCAGTTATATTGACAGCGCCCGCGCAGTGCACAGGCCTGACAGATATCAGGCTCCCTTTTCCCCTGCTCGATTACATAGTCTCTCTTATTATCAATGATACCGGAGAACACATCTCCCATTTTGCATGCAGGTTCTCCGACAAACTGTATGCATGGATATATGCCGCCGTCAGGAGCAACGGACAGTTGTTTTTGCCCGAACCGGCAAGTTTTATGCCTGTATAACTCGCCCATAATATGCGTCTCGATTTTGGTATCAAAGGCAGGAAAATAGAAACGCTCACCACGCGCTGTCCAATCGATATAAAGCAACGAAATCTTCCGGTACTCCTCGCCGAGCTCCTCCAGATTTTCATCCGACCAACAGGCTTTTTCGCCGACTGCCGGTGTCGTGTATATTCTTCGGAAGCCCTTTTCAAAAAGCCATTCGACCGAGCCGGCAAATTTTCCGACCAAAGAGGGGCTCACGGTACACATAACGATCGCATCAGGCTGATGGGATAGAAGAAGCCGGATTTTGGACTCCAGAAGGACTGCAGTGCCAGAACCATCCGGAAAAATACGCGAATCGTCCTGCATGAGCCCGTCATGGGAAAAGCCTATGCCGATTTTGTTCTTGTCGGCAAACTCGAGAAAAGATTCATCAAGAAGCGTGCCGTTGGTAACCAGTTTGAAAAAGAAAGGATGACCTCTCTCCTTATTAATCGCACTGCAGTATTTGACGGTATTCATAATAAGATTCCGCAGAAGGAGCGGTTCCCCGCCGAAAAAACAAATTCCTGTTGACAAAGAATCCCCCAATTTGCCTTCCGATGCCAAAGCCGGTTTGTACATGGAAAGTAAGTCACGTCCGGAAACAGGGCCGCTCGCGAAGACAGACAGATCAACTGCCTTTCGAGCCGTTTCTTCTGTCATATATGAGGGGCTTCTAGTCTGAAAACAATATTTGCATGCCATATTACAGGCATCCGTCAAATGAAGCGTCATATTCATATAATTTGTATCCTTAAGTCACTCGGTTTGCGAAAGCGTTGTCTCTGCCGGAGGCAGCATACTTCCGGCTACATCAGGTCCGTATGTAGGCTCGGTCTCTTCTGTCTGTATAATATTCTCCAGCAAGAACTGTCTCGTGTGTCATAACAGTCTCATCAATAAGCGCGACTCCGGCTGTTGTTATCCAGGTCTGAACCGTTGTGTCTCCGGCATGCGTCAAATCTGTTGTTTCCTGTGTGGAATTTTCGGTAGAATTCTGCGGTTCTGTGAACTGACTTCCATCCGTTGTTTCGGTCCGCGTCCCGCACATAGTAAGCGACACTGCCGCAGCAACAGCCATTGCTAAAGTAACTGCCTTTTTCCCTGAAAGGGCGGCGAATCGAATCTTATTTTCAACTGCATTCAGCTTCGGATATTTGGGTTCCTCGTAATCAACCAATGGTTTTATTTTCATAAAGACTTCCTCCCAGCTTAATCTTTAGAAAAGAACAAGTCATATACTCCTATATTATAGACGATTCAAAAGAGTTATTTGTTGCATATCGAGGAAACACATTTGTTAACATTTGTTAACAGCGAAAAATCCTTCAACGATTTTCATTTCTTCTGATATATCATCAAATACTACAAATTATAGTTGTTTTCGCGTTTTCGTGTATGACTATATGCACAAATTTCAAAGAACTTTTTCATGCAATAGTAGAAAAACGTCAAACAGAAAAATATGATTTGACAATAGAGCGTCCCTACATTAGTTTGGTAAAGTGGCGCAGAAAATTCCTGTGCCGCTTTTATGTCTCAGGGGATGATTTTTTTCATTCAATCAATAAATACGAAGGAGTTTAGCAACATGGATCATGATCTGCTCGTCAACGCATTATTCTATCTGGTTCCGTTCTGTGCAATATGCGCCCTGCTCTTCGCTGGTGTCCAGTACAGAAAAGTTATGAAGTATCCCGAGGGCACTCCCAAAATGATCGAAATTTCTACAGCAATCCGTAAAGGCGCCAATGCCTATCTCAAGCGTCAATACACGGGAGTGGCTCTGTTTTTCGGTGTCATGTTTGTCCTTTTGGGAATCATGGCGGCATTTGGGTTATTGACACCGTTTGTTCCTTTTGCTTTTATTACCGGCGGTTTTTTCTCAGGCCTTTCCGGTTTCATAGGCATGAAAATCGCGACCTCAGCAAATTCAAGAACAGCCAACGCAGCACAGTCCAGCCTGAACAAGGCGCTCCGTGTTGCATTTTCTTCCGGTGCCGTCATGGGCTTTACCGTTGTTGGACTCGGCCTTCTTGACCTGTCCATCTGGTTTTTCTTTCTTCGTTTCTGGTATACCGTGGTACAGCCGGCAGTCAGTGATGCAGTAATGATTCAAAAAATCACCTCCGCTATGCTGACCTTCGGCATGGGTGCTTCATCCATGGCTCTATTCGCCCGCGTTGGAGGCGGTATTTTCACCAAGGCGGCGGATGTCGGTGCAGACCTCGTCGGCAAAGTTGAAATCGGAATCCCCGAAGATGACCCCCGCAACCCGGCCGTTATTGCTGATAACGTCGGTGATAATGTCGGTGACGTTGCCGGCATGGGTGCTGATCTTTATGAATCCTATGTCGGATCTATAGTATCCACTGCTGCCCTTGCCGTATCTGCAGGATATGGTTTTTCCGGTGTCGCCGTACCGATGAGCATGGCGGCGGTCGGGATGCTTGCTTCCATTTTTGGCACTTTTTTTGTCCATACGAAAGAAAATGCAACGCAGAGCTCCCTTCTGAACGCATTGCGTAAAGGAACGTGGATTTCTGCTGCCCTGATAGCTGTATTGTCATATTTCCTTGTTACTCAACTAATTCCGGAGAATCCCGGCATTTATATCGCAGTTCTGTCCGGTCTCGGCGCCGGTGTAGCAATCGGCTACTTTACCGAATATTTCACTTCCGATAATTATAAACCGACCAAAAAACTCGCAGCAACATCTCTTACCGGTCCGGCTACCCTCATCATAGGCGGAATATCGCACGGTATGATGTCTACTGTTGTTCCGGTTATTATTATTGGCATTTCCGTAATGCTTAGTTTCTACTTTTCCGGCGGGGCAGCTGACTTCAACCATGGCCTTTACGGTGTTGGCCTGTCAGCCGTAGGAATGCTGTCAACACTGGGCATTACTCTGGCAACCGACGCTTATGGCCCTGTTGCGGATAATGCCGGCGGAATTGCCGAAATGGCTCATCTGCCCAAAAAAGTCCGTGAAAGAACAGATGCCCTTGATTCACTTGGTAATACGACAGCAGCAACCGGCAAAGGATTTGCAATTGGTTCTGCAGCACTCACTGCTCTCGCCCTGATCGCAGCATATGTCGACGAAATTCACCTGATTAAACCTGATTTTGTATTCAATCTGTCCATTACCAATCCTCCCGTCCTTGTAGGGTTGTTCGTTGGCGGAATGCTTCCTTTCCTCTTTGCTGCTCTTACCATGGATGCCGTCGGCCGTGCCGCACAGTCCATCGTTATAGAAGTTCGCCGCCAGTTCAGAGAAATCAAAGGCCTTATGACCGGCACGGAGCCGGCTGATTACGCTACATGCGTCGATATCTGTACACGCGCCGCCCAAAAGGAGATGATTCTTCCTGCTCTTCTGGCTATCATAATGCCAATCGGAACAGGAATTTTCCTGGGCGTGAACGGTGTTGCAGGAATGCTTGCCGGTGCGACTGTCTGCGGATTCATTCTTGCCATCATGATGGCAAACTCGGGCGGTGCCTGGGATAATGCCAAGAAGCACATCGAAAACGGCAACCATGGCGGCAAAGGCAGCGATGCCCACAAGGCGTCTGTCGTTGGAGATACGGTGGGAGATCCATTCAAGGATACTTCGGGTCCCTCAATTAATATCCTGATCAAACTGCTTTCCATGGTCTCCATTGTCTTTGGCAGCCTGATAATCAAAATCTCTATTTTAGACCGGTTCTTTTAATTCATAACGCAACTGTTCTTGAACCAGTTAGATTCGGTCTGGATATTCTTATGCTACAGTTATATAAAAGCTGCATTCTTATAATGAGAGTGCAGCTTTTATTGTATAACCATGCAATAGCTTTTGTCCCGGATCATATGTACAATAAAAAAGAAGGCATACATGATACAAATTGGCCGCATCTTTGATCATTCAATCCGTGTTTTACTGATTTTCAAAAAGAGGGGGCACTTACTATGCCGTTTGAAATTATTCGGAACGATATAACTACGATGTCTGTTGATGCCATTGTAAATGCTGCGAATTCTGCCCTTCAAATGGGCGGCGGAGTTTGCGGTGCGATATTCTCTGCGGCCGGGATCCAAAACATGCAGGCTGCATGCGGCAAGATCGGGGAATGCGGGGTTGGAAAAGCTGTACTGACTGATGGATTTAATCTTCCGGCTAAATTTGTTATCCATACTGTCGGCCCCATATGGCAGGGCGGAAATCATTATGAAGCGCAGCAGCTGAATGACTGCTATTCCAATTCCCTGGAACTTGCCCGGCAGAATAAGTGTACGTCGCTTGCCTTTCCACTGATCTCTTCCGGCATCTATGGATATCCCAGGGATCAGGCACTTCAAATTGCCATTTCAGCAATCGGAAAGTTTCTTCTTCAATATGAAATGCTGGTCTATCTGGTGGTGTATGATACAAAGTCCTTTGCACTGAGTGAGAAGCTTTTTTCGGCAATCGAGAGATATATAGAAGATAATTATATTGAAGAACATAAATCCCGCCATTTACGAAATATCGATCCGTATGAATACAGGCAGTCAAATGAATGCTGCAGCATGATGATGCCGCAGGAGATCTGTGCCGAAGCTCCATCACCCGTTTCCAAGACCGTCAGAAGTCTCGATGATGTTGTCGCGCAGCTTGATGAGTCATTTCCGCAAATGCTTCTCAGGTTGATTGATGAAAAGGATACAACGGATGTGGAGACGTATAAGAAGGCCAATATTGACCGCAAACTGTTTTCCAAAATCCGCAGCGGAAGAGGATATACACCCAGCAAAGTTACTGCGGTTGCCTTTGCTATCGCACTTGAACTCAATTTGGACGAAACAAAGGACTTGTTGGGCAAGGCCGGTTTCTCGCTGTCCCGCAGCAGCAAATTTGACTTAATCATTTCCTATTTTATTGCAGAATCCAATTACGATATTTTCGAAAGCAACCAGGCCCTGTTTGCTTATCAGCAGGCATTACTGGGTGCATAGATGTCGCTTCCGGAGCGACACATTGGCCGGTGCAGCTTGTTATCCTGTAACCATCAACGAAATGGAGGATAACAAAATGCAAAAAGAATTGACTGAACTGGTATTCATTCTTGATAAAAGCGGATCCATGTCCGGGCTTGAAGATGATACAATCGGCGGCTTTAATGCCATGCTCGCAAAGCAGCAGAAAGAAGCCGGACAGGCTATTGTCACTACTGTGCTGTTCGATGACAAGTACGAACTCCTGCATGACAGGATCAATATCAATGGAATTAGACCAATCACCGATAAGGAATACTGTATCGGCGGAAGCACGGCTCTGCTTGATGCGGTCGGAAAGACCATTGATAAGATTGGTAATGCTCAGAAATACACAAGTGAGGATCAAAGGGCAGGCAAGGTTGTGTTTGTAATCACAACTGACGGTATGGAAAATGCCAGCCTCGAATACAGTTATGACAAAATCAGGCAAATGATTGAGCACCAGAAAGCCAGGTATGATTGGGAATTTATTTTCCTTGGTGCCAATATTGATGCCATCTCCACGGCAGCAAAATTCGGCATTTATGCTGACAGGGCAGCCAATTATCATGCAGACGCACAAGGAACGTCCTTGAATTATTCAGTCGTCAGTTCGGCGGTCAGTGAAATTAGGGCTTATAAATCGCTAAATGAAAATTGGAAAGAAAAAATCGACGCGGACTTCAAACACCGTAGTAAAAAGGATAGGAAATAAGCCCGGATCAGGCATTGGGTTTGATGCCCGGACAGATAACAGCTCCCGCCTCCTTGAAACAATCACGGAGACGGGAGCTGTTATCTGAAATGTTCTGCCGATCACATTACATTAAACCGGCAAATATGTGCATTCGGTAAATTATTCAAGGATTGCTTTTAATGTCACTTCAATGTTCCCCCTTGTCGCCCGGGAATAGGGACACACGTCATGGGCCTCTTTCAGCAAAGAATCCGCGGTTGTCTGATCAATTCCTCTAAATACAGCAACAATATCTGCAGCAAGCTGATAACCGCCGGCTTCAGCTTTCCCGATGCCAACCGTAATATGGATTATCGGCACACTGGTATGTACTTTCTGGGTACGAAGAGCATGCTGCATCGCGCTCCCAAAACAGGTTGCATATCCTGCAGCGAATAATTGTTCCGGGTTTGCTCCGCTCGCTTTAGCTCCGCCAAGTTCAGGCGGAAGAGCCATTTCAAATTGCAGGGGACTGTTTTCAATTTCCACTTTCCCATCACGGCCGCCGGTATTGACCGCAGTTGTTTTATAAATACTTTCCATATTAATAACCTCTTTCTATTGCAGATTACTGCCTGCGTAATATTTCAGCCTGTTCCGATACGCCTTTAGTGTTTGTTCATTATAGTCTTTTGCAAAATGTTAATACAGCAACCGGTTCATGGGGAACAGATACTCTATTTTGACACTCCGCACGAAAGAATCGAAAGAGAATTCCAATTCTCCCAAATAGCGCTATAATTGAGCTAGTTTGGGTATTACAGAGTATTTACATAACGACAGCCTTGAGGATAGTATCAGCAGCGCAGCTATTGCACTCTATCGGGCAAAGAATAATCGAAACAGTTCATGTATTTATGTCAAATAAGTAAAGTTAAGAGGAGGAAAACAAATGAAAAAGAAAATTATCAATTGGGGTATCCTTGGTTGTGCAGGCATCGCTGAAGGCAGAGTTATACCGGGTCTTCTTCAGGCTTCCGGTACGAAACTTTATGCCATTGCAAGCAGAGGCAACAGCGATAAGCTCAAACATTTTCAGAATAAATTCAAACCCGAAGTAGTTTATTCCAGTTATGAGGAACTTCTTGCGGATCCGAAGGTTGAGGCTGTTTACATTCCTCTGCCAAACGGCCTGCATTATGAGTGGGTGCTCAAAGCCGCCGCAATGAAGAAGCATATTCTTTGCGAGAAACCGCTCGGAGTATCCAAATTGCAGGTTAAACTAATGCAGGCAGCCTGTGATGCAAACGGTGTTTATTTGATGGAAGCGTTCGCTTACCGCCAAAGTCCGTTAACTATGAAAGTAAAAAGCTTACTTGACTCGGGGATCCTCGGGCAGTTGAAATTCATTGAGTCCTATTACGGCTACTATCTGGAAAATGAAGCCGACGTCCGCTTTTCCGAGGCCTTGTATGGGGGCGCTACCTATGATGTCGGGTGCTATAATTTGAATTTGATCCGATATCTGGCTGGTTCAGAGCCGCTCAAAATCAACGCGGTTGGAAAAATATCCGACAAGTATGGTGTTGATGAAGGCAGCAGTATTTTGATGGAATTCAAAGATGACCTTGAGGCATTTGCTTATTGCAGCTTAGCCGTCTCCCCTGCCTGCCAATATCAGGTAATCGGCGAAAAGGGTGTTCTTAAGGTACCAACCGAATTCAACTCCAAAGGAACTGCTAAGATTATTATTTCAACAGCAGAAAAAACAGAGGAAATCATCATTGAATGCCCTGACAACTATATGCTTGAAATTGAACAGTTCAACAGGGTGATATGGGGTGAAGAGAATCCCTTGATAACTTTTGAGGATTCATTGGGAAATGCCATAGTTATCGATGAGAGCCTGAATCAAATCTTTGGCCGGAAAAGATAATTTCAAGTTTGATATGACATTCCCAGGAATATATGGACAGGTAATTGCTTATGCACCAACCACGTCAAAAGTAATTTCCTGTCCGTTTCTGAACACTCGAATCGTGTTGTATTTAAATGTGGAAACTATTTTGTATATCACTTTATTATTTATTTTTTCGTTAAAATATTCCGTCTGATTTTCAGAGAAATATATGTTCAGCGTTTCATCCGCAATTTCACATGTTACCTCAGAAAAGTAAGCTGCTTTCCCTCCTTGTTCAACGTTAAAAGCATTCAGAAAAAGATAATCTCCATGAACACCATCCGAATATAGATTGACACCATTACGGCCGCTCTGTTCATGGACAAAATTCTGCACGGCCGCGGGCGCTGATCCCTCTTCGATTTTTAGAAGTGAAAGATTGGACTTCATCTGGCATCCTGCAATAAGCAGAATCAGAAGGCAACAAACCAACCCCAAAGACATTGCCCTTTTCACTATACTTATCCCTCCCAATTGCAAACATTTTTGATTATGTATTAAGAAATTTTTTGTCTACATAATATATACGTTTGAAATGGGCAAAATGTTACAGAGAAAACGAACAATTTTCAAATTTTCTGTATAAAATTGCAAAATTGATAAACATATTGTAAAAAGCAAGTAATTCGTGCATATTATCGGAAGGCATAAGAAAATAAGCATCATGAAAAGGCCGGTACTTATTTGTTTCTGAACCGGCTCGACACATGCGATGCATCACAGTATGGCTTAATTGTCGATTTGCCGCAGCGACAGAGTGTGACCCGGTTTCTGACCTCATAGACTTCACCGTCCGAAGATTCTACAGGAATTCCACCCTTCACCCAAAGCGGCCCGCTGACCCCTCTCTGTGGGTCCTGGATCACAGAAATGGAAGGCTTGTAGTGTATCTCGAATGGCTCCTTCGTTTGTTTGTCATATGCGACAAGTCTCCCTGACGGACATTCGGAGGCGGCTTTAATTGCATTCTCCCTGGCAATCGAATTATCGGAATCTTCCGTTAATTCCCATGCATTTCCTTCGACAGTGTGACAGAACCGCGAGAAAGAGCAGTATTCCTCAACATCGAGAAGAATCAGATCAGGTCCTTTTAGTACCATAGCACACTCCTGAAAAGGGGTCCTTGATGCGGTCTCAGTCCCGTCGAAATGATTATGTACATGCGAACCGTCACAGAACGGCATATTTTGGGATTGTCCGCAGCGGCAGAGTGCATAGGTCCCGTTAACTGGAAAGGTGCGGCCGGGAATCATTTTGTAATCATTATTCTGACTATTGATTATTTGTTCCGTCAATTCGACGTTACCCGATACAATATAGGGTCCGTCTTTAACTATTCTGATTCCGGGAGTATTCTCATTTTCCATGTAGTAAGCCTTCTTCTTGCAAATATTTTTATTGAATATACATCTTACCTGTTTAATCATGACTGCGCAAACTTGATGCTGCAGGCAATATTAATCGGATCAGTGTATCCCGGCAAGCATCTCGCCGGTTTCCCTTTGCAGCAGTAATTTGTAGCGTTCGAGAATTTTGCTGCGCTCGTCAGGAGTCTCCGCTGCTTTGAGTTCTTTCTTACATTGTTCGGTCAGTATTAGCAGAACCTTCTCAAGATCGTCAAGCGAGGGACTGATAACCGCTGTGAGCGGAGCTTCCACAGGTAACTCTCTTCTTGCTGTCATTGTTTTTTCGCGGCTGACCTGACCGCCGAGCACAACCGTCTCATCAAGCTTCGGGATATGTGTCTCAATTCCGAATTTCTCTGCGATGGCCCGGGAAAAACTTACTATCACTTCCGGTTCTCCGTGTACCAGCATAATTCGGGCCGGTTTATTCTTCATCGCGCCAATCCATTCCAGTAATCCGTCTCTGTCCGCGTGTCCGGAGAACCCTTCAATTGTCTCAATACGTGCTTTTACCGCAATTTCCTCATCAAAGATTCTCACTTTATCGGCGCCGTCAACCAGATGTCGTCCGAGAGTACCGACAGCCTGGTATCCGACAAAAATAACCGCAGAATCCTTCCTCCAGAGATTATGCTTGAGATGATGCTTGATGCGTCCGGCATCGCACATCCCGCTGGCTGAAATGATAATTTTGCTCTCCTGACTCATATTCAATGCTTTGGATTCTTCCACACTTGCTGTGAAATGCAGATTGGGGAAATCGAGCGGGTTATCACCATCAGCGATATACTGACGTGCTTCCTCATCAAAACAATCTTCGTTTTCACGGAAGATACGCGTGGCATTGACAGCCAGAGGGCTGTCAACATAGACAGGTGTCTGCATAAATTGGGAACGTTGGTCTTTGTATTTTTCTTCTTCCCTATTCAGTTCATAAATGATCTCCTGCGTGCGTCCGATAGCAAAAGACGGGATAATTACATTGCCGCCCTGGGCAATGGTTTCATTGATAATATTGACAAACCGATCAACTTTGTTGACTGAATTCTCATGGAGGCGGTCTCCATATGTTGACTCGATCACCAGATAGTCCGTACCATCGATGACTGTCGGATCACGCATGATAGGCACCCCTTTATTGCCAAGGTCACCGGAAAAGACGATTTTTGTCTCCTCCTCCCCTTTTCCATTATTCTCCTTAATCCAAATCTCCAAAATAGCAGAACCAAGTATATGTCCGGCATCGCGCATAATCACGCGGACATCCGGAGCAGGCCGGAACTCCGTATCATACAGCACTTTTTTGAATAAACGGCAGGCATCAATGCCATCCTGCATCGTATAGAGAGGCTCCTGTGCCGGTTTGTCGGCCCGGATATTCTTTCGACTCTGCCATTCCTGCTCCATTTCCTGGATGTGTCCTGAATCCGGAAGCATAATTCCGCATAACTCAGCGGTTGCCTTGGTCGCATATATATCCTTTTTGAATCCATCAACAAACAATTTGGGAATTTTTCCGCTGTGGTCTATGTGTGCATGCGTCAGAAGCATGAAGTCAATCTGATTTATATCAAACGGAAAGGGAACGCGGTTCAGCCGTGTCTCAATCGCTTGTCCCTGATGCATGCCGCAGTCAACAAGAAATGACGTCTGCTCTGTCTCAACAAGATAGCAGGAACCGGTAACCGTTTCGGCAGCACCCATGAAAGTAATTCTCATACGACAATCCTCCGCTTTATTTGCTGTTTTTAATATTTATAATATTATAACATTCACGCTGCAGTAAATTTGAAGTACTTTCACATAACAACAAAAATTACTTTGTGCGGCTACTTTTATTTTGCATAAAAAAGCTGTAAAAAAACTAAAAATACAATATAATTTGATTAGCAAAATAATCACAAAAATTTGTTAAGGAGGGCCGGACTATTTTGACAACTACAAAAAACAACATTCCCGGTCCGGGGAAAAAACCATTTTCATTGGGTCAACTGAAAAATGTCTTTCGATCCGATGTAGAGAATGCCTGGCTTCAGGCACTCAAAATTACCAGCATCTATTTTTTGATCGGCTCCCTGTGGATTATCATGTCCGACAGAATCGCCGGCGAGTTGATTACCAACAGGGATGTCCTTGTAAGTGTCAACATCGCAAAGGGTTGGTTTTACGTATTGGTGACTTCGGCTATCCTTTTCCGTTTAATTTCGATGGAGATTAAGAAGGTAATCGATGTCAAAAAGAAGACGGATCAAATCAACATCGAACTCGAAAATTCGAATACGCTGTTTTCCGCAATTTTGGAAAGTTCGCCTGAAATCATGGTCTTTGCTATTGATAAGAACTACGTCTATACCGCATTTAACAACAGGCACAAATATTCTATGCTCCGGCGCTGGCAGAATGATATTCAGCTCGGCGAAAATATACTTGATGTCATCTCATCGCCTGATATAAAAACAAAATCCAAAGAGAATTTTGACCGGGCACTGTCCGGCGAATATTTTACACTCGTGGAAGATTTCGGCAGCGACAAAAATCCGCATATGTACTGGCAGAATTATTTTTCGCCCATTCTGGCAAAAGACAGGTCTGTAATTGGATTAACCTGTTTTGTCCTGAATATTACCGCTCTCAAGAGGGCCCAGGAGAAGAATCAGTATCTCAGTTACCACGACACGCTGACGGGATTATATAACCGCAGATATTATGAAGAATCCCTATACCGTATTGACAAATCCGCAAACCTCCCTATCTCCGTCATCATCGGGGATTTGAACGGATTAAAACTTGTCAACGATGCCTTCGGCCACCAAGTCGGTGACGAATTGCTGAAGAAAGCTGCAGATGCTCTCCAGAGCGCCTGTCGTCCGGAAGACATTCTTGCAAGATGGGGCGGTGACGAATTCATCATTCTGCTGCCAAAGACCGACATGCAGCATACTGAGGAAATCGTAGAAAAGGCAAAGTCCATGAGTGCCAGCATGAATGTGAACTCCATTAATGTTGATATTTCCTTTGGCTGGGCCACGAAAACACTGCCCGAAGAAGATATCCAGAGTGAGATTAAGAACGCCGAGGACTTTATGTACAAGAACAAGCTCATTGAAAGCAAGAGCATGCGAAGCCATACAATTAAGACGATTATGAACACACTGCACGAGAAAAACCCTCGAGAAGAAGAGCATTCCAATCGTGTAGGAGAGATTTGCCGCAAGATTGGAATTGCCATGCATTTGTCAGATGTTGATGTCAGTACATTGAATTTAGTCGGCTTTCTTCATGATATCGGCAAAATCGCTATCGAAGAGGGAATTTTGAATAAACCGGGAAAACTTTCGGAACTGGAATTTGAAGCAATCAAGCAGCACCCGGAGATTGGCTGCCGGATTATCCGGTCCTCCTATGAGATCTCCGAGGTTGCTGAAGCAATTCTGTCGCATCATGAAAAATGGGATGGTACCGGATACCCGAAAGGACTAATCGGCGACGAAACTCCCAGGTTTGCCCGGATCATCTGTATTGCCGACAGCTTTGATGCCATGACGAGCGAACGTATATATCGTGAGATATGGTCGAATGAAAAGGCAGCCGAAGAAATCAGGCGCTGTGCCGGGACACAATTCGACCCGGAAATTGCCAGAATTTTTGTGGAAGACGTACTCGGTTTACAGTGGGAACCGGTTCAACATAATGAGACCTTGCCAGAAATGACTAACCGATAATCAATGATCCCACCTGATACACGACAAAGGCCAAAAACCATGCAATAGCTGTCTGATAGACAACAAGCCCCACAGCAATCCACCGGCTGTGCATTTCGCGGCTGATTGCACTGACAGCCGCCACGCAAGGCGTGTACAGGAGTGTAAATACCAGGAAAGAATATGCCGACAGGGGTGTAAAGATCATTGTCAGGGCAGCCGGAAGTACGGATGTACCCGCACCGGTTAGAACTGCCAAGGTGCTGATCACTGCTTCTTTTGCTGCAAATCCTGTCAGAAGGGCTGTTGACGCCCGCCAGTCAGCGAATCCTATCGGAGCAAAAACCGGAGCAATTAATCGACCTATAGCAGCCAGCATACTGTCGGCGCTGTCAGCCACAACATTCATTCGAATATCAAATGTCTGCAGGAACCAAATAATAAGGGACGCGACAAAAATAACGGTAAAGGCACGTGTCAGAAAGTCTTTGGTTTTCCCCCACAAAAGAAGAACTACCGTTTTCAAACTGGGAAACCGGTAATTCGGAAGCTCCATGATAAAGGGCACAGGCTTTCCTCTAAAAGCAGTTACTTTCAGGATCAGTCCCGTGATAATAGCAGCAGCCATTCCCAGCACATAGAGCGAAATCATTACAAGCGCCGCGTGTTCCGGGAAAAAAGCCATGCTGAATATTCCATATATTGGCAGTTTGGCACTGCAGCTCATAAAAGGGACAAGCAAAATTGTCATTTTGCGGTCACGTTCGCTTGATAAAGTTCGGGCCGACATTACGGCCGGAACCGTACATCCAAAGCCAATCAGCATAGGGACAAAACTCCTGCCGGAAAGTCCGATTTTCCGAAGTAGTTTGTCCATGACAAAAGCTACCCTTGCCATGTAACCGCTGTCCTCAAGAAGCGACAGGAAAAAGAAGAGCACCACAATAGTAGGTACAAAAGAAAGCACGCTTCCGACCCCCGCAAAAACACCGTTAACCACAAGTGATATTACAACAGGATTGACTCCGGCCGATGTCAGCACTGACTGGACCGTATCACCGAGCAAAGAAATTCCGCTCCCCAGAAGCCGGCTCAGGAAGGATCCGATTACCCCGAAGGTGAGCCAGAATACCAACGCCATGATCCCGAGAAAAATCGGAATTGCCAGATATTTATTCGTCAGAATACTGTCAATATTTATGCTGCGCTGATGCTGTCTGCTGACTTCAGGCTTCACTACCGTGTCTGCCACCAGCTTGTCAATAAATGAATACCGCATATCCGCTATCGCGGCTTTGCGGTCCGTATCAAGCTCTGTCTCCATCTCTTTGACCGAATGTTCAATCGTCTCTATCTCATTATCAGATAACTTCAGATCTTCTATAATCGGCTGATCGCCTTCTGCTATTTTGGTTGCTGCAAAATGAGCGGAAACACCTGCGCGCTCAGCGTGATCCTCCACCAAATGTGTAATGGCATGAATGGTACGATGAACCGGACCGCTGCAAAAATCCACGCGTGAGGGCTTTTGCTTATCCTCGAAAGTGCGGATTGCAATCTCAATGAGTTCATCAACGCCTTCATTCCTGCTTGCTGATATGGGAATTACAGGCACCCCGAGTTCAGCCTGCATTTGTTCAATCCTGATTGTGCCGCCGTTTGCCCTGACTTCATCCATCATATTCAAGGCGATAACCATTGGAATATTCAGGGAAATGAGCTGCAGGGACAAATACAGATTGCGCTCTATATTACTGGCATCCACAATATTGATAATGCCGTCAGGGCGTTGTTTCGTAATAAAGTCACGGGTAACAATTTCTTCATTGGAATAAGGAGAAAGGGAATATATGCCGGGAAGGTCAACAACGGTAATTCCCTTATGCCCACGGATCTCTCCTTCTTTGCGTTCAACTGTTACGCCGGGAAAATTGCCGACATGCTGATTTGATCCGGTAAGCTGATTGAACAGGGTCGTTTTTCCGGAATTCTGATTTCCGGCCAGAGCAAAAACCATTCTCTTAGTCCACCCTCTCCACTTCAATGTTTCTGGCATCATCCAAGCGGAGTGTCAGCTCATAACTGCGGAGAGTCAATTCAATCGGATCCCCCATAGGAGCTGTTTTTCGAATCATAACCGTCGTCCGGGGTGTCAGTCCCATATCAAGAAGTCTGTCACGCAATGCTCCGCGGCCATTCACTGCCAGTATTTTTGCTTTGTTCCCGATTCCCAATTCGCATAGCGTCATATTCTTATCTCCTGCATTATGTCTTAATCACTTCTGTCAACTTAGCTGTGGTTTCATTTTGTCCCGTCAATTATCCGGAAAAAGTTAGACTCGACTAATTCTTATTTAATCATATAAGTTAGACGAGACAAACACAATAGGAAAATTAAAAAAAGATGCACAAATCGGATGATATATATATCCTCCCACTTTACGCTCGCAAACGGCAAGCGTAAAATATAAAGTAATATTCTCTATCCTGTATTGTTTCCAGCGGAGGTGACTTTGGTATGACTAATTGGTGGCAGGATCGAGTCGTTTATCAGATCTACCCCCGAAGCTTTCAGGATACGAACGGCGATGGTATCGGTGATATTCCGGGAATCATAGCCCATCTTCCCGAACTCAGTGAACTGGGCGTGGGTATTCTGTGGCTCTCCCCTGTATATTGTTCGCCTAATGATGACAATGGATATGACATTAGCGACTATCGCAATATACAGCCGGAATTCGGCACGATGGCGGATATGGACCGCCTCATTGCACAAGCCGGGAACCTCGATATCAAAGTGGTAATGGATCTGGTCATCAACCATACTTCTGATGAACATGAGTGGTTCCAAAAGAGCCGTGACCCGAAAAGTCCTTATCGTAACTACTATATCTGGCGACCCGCAGTAAATGGCGGCCTGCCGAATAACTGGACCAGTTTTTTTGCGGAAAAATGTTGGGAATACGATAAGTTGAGCAGTGAATACTATCTGCATCTTTTTTCCAAAAAACAGCCCGATCTCAATTATCATAACCCGGCTGTGCTCGAGGAAATTGAGAATATCATGCGTTTCTGGCTTGATAAAGGAGTCTCGGGCTTCCGTTGTGATGTTATTAATCTTCTATACAAGGCTTCCCTCGAAGACGGCACAAAGAAGATGATCCTGACCGGCAGCGAGCATTACATATCGCGAAACGGAACACATGAGGTTCTGCGGCGTCTGCGTAAGGATGTACTTGACCACTATGATTGCTTTACTGTGGGGGAGACAGTATTTGTAACTCCGGCCATGGCACACGATCTTTGTGACAGGAGCCGCGGCGAGCTTGATATGGTTTTTTCTTTTGAACATATGGAGACCGATCAATACATTGTCAAATGGTTCAAACGCCGGTTCCGGGCCGGCCGTTTTGCAAAAGTCATCACAAAGTGGCAGGGAGCGCTTGAGTGGAACGCGAATTATTTTGAGAATCATGACCAGCCAAGAAGCGTATCACGGTTTGGCAACGACACGGAATACTGGAAAGAATCTGCCAAAATGCTGGCCGTCTGCCTTCTTTCACTTCGCGGCACGCCTTATATTTTCCAGGGGCAGGAGATCGGAATGACTAATTTTGATTTCAAGTCGATGGATGAAATCAGGGACATCGAATCCCATAATGTATATCACCTGCTCAGGCACATGCATTTCCCTAAGGGCCTTTGCTGGAATATTATCCGTGTTTCAAGCAGGGACAATGCACGTACCCCCATGCAGTGGAGCAATTCCGCGAATGCCGGATTTACTGCAGGTACGCCCTGGCTCGGCATCAATCAGAATTACCGCAGAATCAATGTGTATGATCAAAGGAAGGATTCCTCCTCAATCCGGAAATTTTACCAAAAAATGATCGCCGCACGAGGGCAAAGCGACACCCTCAAATACGGAACATTTCATGCACTTCATACGACCAACCGCCTCTTTGCTTTTGAGCGTGAATATAATGGGGAGAAGCTGACAGTGCTTCTTAGCTTTTCCTCCAAAAGACAGAAGGTGACCGGCCCGGGAAGTGTATTTATCGCAAACTCGGGACGTACCGAATATGACGGGATCCTGGCGCCATATGAAGCCGTTATTCTGAAAAGCGAGGTGAAAGCATGATTTCATACAAGGACGGCACCTTTCGACTGGATACGCAGAATACAAGTTATCTTTTCCGGGTGACTGCATTCGGCCATCTGGAGACCATTCATTACGGAGAGCTCCTTCATGATCAGAATCTTGAGGCCATTTTGCTGAAACATACGGCAATGGTTGGAAATACTGTTGCCTATGAGGCGTCGGACCCGCTTTATTCCCTTGACACTCTTTCCCTTGAGTGGTCCGGAATCGGAAAAGGTGACTACCGTCACGCCCCTGCCGAGATCCGTATGCCGGACGGTTCGTTTGTGACGGATTTCAAATACACAGGGCACAAAATCACAGATGGCTGCATCACGATGACAACGCTGCCCTCGTCTTACGGCGAACAGGCAGATTGCCAGACACTTGAGATCACTATGACCGATTCACCGGGAGAGGTGACTCTTCTGATGTACTACACTACCTTTCCCGGGACAGATGTCATCTCACGCCGTGTTGTTCTTGAGAATCACAACGAGAAGCCGCTTGTGATAAGAAGCCTGATGAGTATGATGATTGACATCCCCAACCGCAATTATTCGCTTGTTACATTTCATGGCGGCTGGATCAAGGAAGCCCACCGGCAGGACCGGATGCTTCAGTATGGTCTCTTTGTCAGCGAAAGCACGACCGGGGCGTCGAGCAACCGGCATAATCCGGGATTTCTTCTTGCCGAACAGGGTGCAGCGGAGAGCAACGGACGTGTATATGGGTTCAATCTGGTTTACAGCGGCAATCATTACGAGGGTATAGAGCTGAGCAATCAGGATCTTGTCCGCGTTATGACCGGCATCAATCCGCACTGTTTTGAATGGCCCCTTTCGAAAGGAGAGCGTTTCGAGACTCCCGAAGCTGTCATGACTTTCAGTGATCAGGGCTATAACGGTATGAGCGGGCACTTTCATGACTTTATTAACGAGCATATTGTGCGGGGCGGCTGGAAAGGCAAAGAGCGTCCCGTTCTTCTGAATAACTGGGAAGCTCATTTTTTCTCCTTCAACCAATCGAAACTTATTCGACTGGCTAAAAGAGCACAGCGTCTCGGCGTCGAGCTGTTCGTCCTTGACGACGGATGGTTCGGCAAAAGAAACAGCGACACTGCAGGACTCGGCGACTATACAGTCAACCGGAAAAAACTCCCGGGCGGCCTCCCGAAATTCGCGCAGAAAATCAATCGTCTCGGTATGCAGTTCGGCCTTTGGTTCGAGCCGGAGATGGTCAATCCCGACAGCGATCTGTTCCGGGCGCATCCCGAATATGCCGTACAGATCCCCGGCCGTGAACCTTCCCTGGGCCGTAATCAGCTCGTCCTGGATCTTTGTAATCCGAAGGTCCGCGATTACATTGTCGAGTCCGTGAGGGGCATCCTGACGGAGGCAGACATCTCCTATGTTAAATGGGATATGAACCGGCACATGAGCGATATGTATTCACCCTGTCTTTTGAATCAGGGAGAGTTCTTCCATCGCTATATGGTCGGACTCTATGATATCCTGAACCGTATTTTTGGAGATCAGCCGCAGATTCTTCTGGAGAGCTGCTCAAGCGGAGGCAACCGGTTTGATCTGGGCATGCTTTGTTTTTCACCGCAGATCTGGGCATCGGACGATACCGACCCCGTCGAGCGGCTTGCGATCCAGAAAGGCCTGTCGTACCTGTATCCACTGTCAACCATTGGTGCTCATGTATCAAGCGCCCCTCATCAGCAGACGCTCCGCCCCACCGCCTTATCGACCCGTTTCAATGTCGCAAGCTTCGGGTGCCTCGGCTATGAGCTTGATCTCAAATACCTTTCTCATATGGAAAAGCGCGAGATCAGGGAACAGATCTCCTTTTACAAGGATCACCGGAAGACTATGCAGTTCGGCCGTTTTTTCAGACTCGATGCACAGAAGCCCAACAAGCTGCATTGGCAGACCGTTGCGAAGGACGGGCAGGAATCGGTTGCCGGATTTTATCAGACGCAGTCTACGGCCGGTGAGGGATTTGATTATCTTGCACTCACAGGGCTTGATGCAAATTCCAAATATACAGTCCGTACCCGCCCGCAGCCACTCTATGTGAAGCGTTTCGGAGGACTCATCAATCATATTCTTCCCTTTCATATACATCCGGACGGGTTTCTGGTCAACCTCCTGAACAAGTTTTACACGCTAACGGACTGCGTTGAAGAATACGAGGGTTACGGGGATCTTCTGCTGTCCGGTGTAAAGCTGAACAATCAGTTTATTGGAAGTTATTACAATGCCCAGACAAGGCTTCTGGGGGATTTCGGTTCCAACCTGTATATCATCCGCCGCGAAAGCTAAGTCATACCGCACGCCAAAGGAGGCAGAACCTATGAATGATCCTTACGCGACCCGCAACAAGTACGCCTTTAGTCTGGGAACCATTGGAAGGGATATGCTCTATACCCTTGTCAGCATGAGTCTGACTTTTTATCTTACAGAAGTCTTGAATCTTCCCAATTCCACTTTTGCCGGTGCCGCTGTTATTATGCTGATCGTTCGTTTTTATGATGGATTTAACGACCCGTTCATGGGCTATATCGTTGATAATACTAAGACCCGGTTCGGTAAATTCAAGCCTTGGATTGCCATCGGCGCACTTCTTTCAGCTATCCTGACAATTCTGTTCTTCTCAAACTTTGGCCTTACGGGGCCTGCCTTCCTTGTCTCCTTTGCAGTAATCTACATCTCATGGGAAGTTGCCTTTACGGCAAATGACATTGCATTCTGGTCTATGCTTCCGGCGCTCTCAATTGATCAGAAGGTCAGGGAGAAAATCGGAGCCGCCGCACGTATCTGCGCAAGTATCGGAATGTTTGCGGTCATCGTTGCTGTTCTTCCGATCACCAACGCAATCGGGACTGCAGTCTATAAATCAGACGCAGCTGCAAACAACATTGTTGTTCCCGCTAAATTTGATTTGGATCCCAGCTACCTGCAGAAAGGATACTTCATCTTTGCTGTCATTGTTTGTGTGATTATGGTACTTGGGCAATGCATCACTCTTTTTGGAGTCAAAGAGCACAAAGAACTGTTTAAGGAGGAGGAACATACCACGATTCGTGATATGTTCCGTGCCATTGTAAAAAATGATCAGCTTCTCTACGTAGCACTGTCCCTTGCTCTATTTATGACCGGTTACTGTACTACGACATCCTTTGGAATGTATTTCTTCAAGTACGCCTATAAAGACACAAACATGTATTCCATCTTTGCGCTCGTTCTTGGTGTCTCTCAAATCACAGCTCTTGCTGTCTTCCCGCTTTTCAGAAAGCGCTTCACAAGGAAACAGCTGTATTTCGGCTCAACGGTTCTTGTAGTCGCAGGATACATTATTTTCTTCTTCTCACCGATGAACATGCTCTTTATCGGCGCGGCCGGAATTCTGATTTTCGCAGGCCAGGCTTTCATTCAGATCCTGATGCTTGTATTTCTCACGGATACGATTGAGTATGGTCAATGGAAGCTCGGCAGGAGAAATGAAAGCATCACCTTCTCTGTTCAGCCCTTTATTAACAAAATCGGAGGGGCAATCGGCAACGGCATTGTCAGCCTCACCATCATTATTGCAGGAATCAATGAGGCGGTGAAACCGGAAGACGTAACCGCAAACGGACTTTTGATCATGAAGTCTGCCATGCTGTTTCTTCCCCTTGTCTTTATCGTTGCCGGATTTTTGGTCTACCTCACCAAGTTTAAAATAGACAAGGAAATGTTTGACAAGATAGTTGTAGAACTTAAAGAACGCGGTGATATTATCGAAAGCAAAGAAGACGATGAGAAACCAAAAGAAGAATAACAGAAGGACCTTTTGTTATTCCCTCAAACAAAATCATTCCCTCAAACAAAATAAAAAGCCGCCCTCAGCATATCAGATTGTCTGCTGAGGGCGGCCTCATTTATTAAAATAATATCAGTGATCAGCAAGCTGACTGCAAAGGCAAATCAGCAATTTAATCAGGCTGCTTTCTTCTCTGCAACCGGCTTTTTACGGCCGATGGAAAGAATCAGATTCAGAACAATACCGACTACAGCTGCTGTTGCAATTGCAGGAAGCTTCTGTCCGAAGAAAGGAATCATGCCGTTCGGAAACACATAGCTTCCGCCGATTCCGACGACAAGGATCGCGGAAATAACGGAAAGGTTTCTTGCATCAAACATGTCAACTTTTTTGTTGATCATAATTGCAATACCCTGTGCGCCGATAACGCCGAACAGGAATATGCAGGCGCCATTGATTACGGAAGAAGGAACCGATCGAATCGCATTGGAAATCGGAGCCAGGAAAGACATTCCCATAGCCATAATGGCAGCTGCACCGAGAACCTTTACAGAGAAATTCTTTGTAATTGCCATGGTGGAAATATTCTCACCATAGTTGGTTCCTGCAGGCCCGCCGAACATAGAGGCAACAATATCGCCAAGGCCGTCGCCAATCAGGTTGAGGCCAAGCTTACTGGCAATTTTATACTCACCCTTACCTTTTTTCCTGGCAAGATCGTTAACATAGATATCAAGCTGGAACAGATGGGCTGTCGACTCCGGAATTGTCGCAATTGCAATAGGCATAATCGCGGCAACAGCAAACCAGTTCGGTGTCGGAAGTGTGAAATGAGGAGTTGTAATTATATTGGATGCCCCTGTCCAGATGGTTGAGAAATCAACAAGTCCAAGCGGGATAGCAACAATATATCCCAGCAAAATTCCAAAGAGGATCGGAAGCTGTCCCCATACTCCCTTGAGGTATACGGAGAAAATAATCGTAGAAAGGAGTGTAACAAGAGCAGCTATCCATGCATTGTTGTTGGAAAGGCCTGTTGCAGAATCAAATCCTGCAGCCTGGCTGATAGCCGTACCTGCAAGTGAGATACCAATAACCAATGCAATCGAGCCTGTTACTGTTGCAGGCAGGACCTTTTCAATTATGTCCATTCCGAAGCGGCTGACAATGAGTCCGACGGCGATAGACACAAACCCCGACATTATTATGCCGAACTGTGCCTGTGAAATCAGATTGTCCGCTGCAACAACGCCAAACTTTGCACCTGTGATGCTGACAATGGCCGCAATGTACGAGAAGCTTGATCCGTAATACAGGGGAATCTTACCTCTGGTAACCAGAAGGAAGCAAATTGTTGCAAAACCACTTGCAAAGATCGTAGTTGAGACGTGAAAACCTGTCAGTAGTGCGACGGTTACAGTAGCCGGAAACATGACCAAAATTTGCTGAAAAGCAAAAATCAGCAGCTTCCCGATCGATGGGGTCTCATCTGGTAAATAGCCTGTGACTTTTTCGGTTGCCTGAGCCATTTTCTCCTCCTTGTTATCCCTTTTTCATGTGGATTTCTTCATAACACTGAAAAAATTTTACTGATAAAAAGCGGGCATGTCAACAAAGAAAAGAGAAGTTTATGCTCTTTTGCAAGGTAAATATTTGATTCTGTCAAAACCGGCTGAAAATGACAAAAAAAGCTGCATACGCATGCACATTTCATGCAGACATATGCAGCCAAAATATGTTTTCAGTCAATCGCCTTCACAATAATTGACGCTGGTTTCATCTTTGAAATGCTCAGATCCGGCAATTGACAGACCTGATTTTTACTATCACCCAAGTGTTCCAACAATCGTCAATTTATCAAGCACAGAAGTTCCATGGGGTGCCGATGCAATAACGGATGAAAGATCCTGACCTGCCAGATGGGTCTGATGAGCGCCATTACTCCAGCCTTTTGCGTTTGTCGCGTCATATACGATACCGTTGACTGCAACATAGGCCAGATTACCGTTCTGTCCATCAAATGTCTTAAGTTCATCCAGCGTAAAAACTTTTTGTGCTGAACCTGCAGCGGCTGTCGTCGCACCGGCAACTGTTGCTGTGGCGGCTGTTGTCGCACCGGCCTTAGTTGCTGCCGTGGTCTGACCGCCACCTGCAGTGGTTGTCGTCGTGCCGGTTGAAGAAGAACATCCGGCAAAGCCAATCATTGATCCAACGAGGGTAAGGGTAAGTAATATCATTGCTAATTTTTTCATAATAAACACCTTTCTTTCTTTGGGCTTAAATTATAGCGAAAAACTCTCGAAGTGAATATATTTTTTGCTGATACCTTTTGAACGAAGACCTTTGATTACCTTGGACTGCATTATGGCCGGTCCGCAAATATAATACTGTGCATCCTGCATACTGCCGATGTAGTTTTCGATCATTCTTTCCAGAAGTCCGGTAGTAATGAAGCCCTTTTCGCCGTCATAATCCTCTTGTCTTGCTGCGACTGGAACAAGTGTGAAATTCTTCATGCTATGTTGGAAGGCTGCGAATTCATCCGAACAGATCATTTCACTCATACTGTTAATGCCCCAGAAAAGTATCACTTTACGATCCTTATCATTTTTATAAAAATATCGGAGGATACTCAGCATTGGTGTGATCCCTATTCCGCCGGCAATCAGAACAACTGCCTTATCTTTCGGGTATAACAATGGGCTGAACCTCCCGTACGGAGCTGTCAGCAAAGCCCTGCTCCCCGGTTTGATTCGCTGAACATCGGCTGTCCAGTCACCAAGATTCTTGATGGTCATAGAAATTGTCTCTTTATTTGTCGGCTCCGATGTCAGCGAAAACGGATGTTCTTCTCCGCTGATACCGTCACCATATATACGGATAAACCCAAATTGTCCGGGCAGATAGCGGAATATTTTACCATTTTCCGGCGTCATGGTGATGGTCAGCATCGAAGCAGAATCCTCAATAACACTTTCGACGATAAATTTGTGGCCGAGAAAGTATCTCAGAATCACTTTGTGATATACGTAGAATCCCATAGCCGCTCCAAAATATGCTATATAGACAGCCATAACAAATGTGTTTTTAGCCGAGTAGCTTAGCATCACGTGGATAAAAACGAGAATGACTGCAATTACCATCACATTGTGCAGAAGCTTTTGAATATTGTATTTTCCGATATGAATTTTTTTGACAAAATCCCGAGCATACATAAGTGGTTTAATCTTCAGTACAAGGGTGTCAACGAGAAACACAAGTCCGAGAACGGATGCAATGATGAAAATTATCAGGGCCGCATCACCTAACTGCGTCTTAAAGCTTTCTTCAAAAGCTTCCCTTTGAAGGAGTTTGTGGACAAAGGCTGCAACAATTGCGAAAATGGGCATAAGGCTGTGAAAACGGTACATCCTGTCAAGTCCGAAGGTGGACTCAATCAGTTTGGGTCTGGCACTGATAATCAGCTGGGCATTGAGCCAAGTGAAGGCTGTTGCTCCGAGGACCATTGGCACAAACCCCGCCGCCCCGTAGTATCCTGGATTTGACAGATAGATTGCTGCAATCGGAAGAATAGGGCTTAGAAAATACAAAAGGAAAAACAGTACTTTTCTCATTTGGCAGGTCCCCCTCAACGGCATACACATTTTAAATTATTCCAATATTGTATTGGTTCCATTTTAACGCGGAAAGAAGCTATTACTATAAGCATATCGGAATTCATTCAATATTGCCGTTCTTCTATTTTAAATTTAATTTAAACCAAAAAAAGCCCAAACAATATGCTCAAATATACTCTCAATATTATACATCATTTACGATGTTGTCCGGTCTTTTTCCGTCAGAAACAGCCTTGAAGTTATTCCACACATTCTGGTGAATTCTCATGAATACTTCGTGAGTTGTCCCTGCGGTGTGCGGAGAGAAAAGGATTTTGTACTTCATTTCTTCAGGAAGATTGAGGAGCGGGTTATCCTTCGTAACCGGCTCAGGATACATTGTATCAAGACCTGCACCGGCAATCGTTCCCTCAGTAAGGGCCTCAGCCAAAGCAGTCTGATCGACGATCTCCCCTCTGGCAGTATTGATCAGAATCGCTGTCTTTTTCATGCCGGCAAGGAATTTTTCATCAACAAATCCGATTGTATCCGGCGTTACCGGGAGATGAAGGCTGATAATATCACATTCACGGATCAATTCCTCGAGCGGAATAGACTGCGCGGTATTCCGGGATTCTTCTTTCTCACTCAGTCGGCTGCGGCAGTAGCAGCTTACTTTGGCACCGAAAGCGGACAGTCTTTCTGCCGTTGCTTTTCCGATACTTCCAAAGCCGACGAGTCCGACGTGACAGGCGCCGAGCTCGTGAATGCCTTCGAGAATGAACATGTTTTTTGCCTCGGCCTGCTTACCGGCCCTTACCATCCGGTCTCCTTCTGCCAGACGCCTGAGCAGGCCGAGCATCAAAAGAATTGCCTGCTCCGCAACTGCCGCACTGTTGACTCCGGCATTATTGCAGACATATATTCCTTTTTCTTTGGCAGCCGCTGTATCAATCCGGTTATAGCCAACCCCTTCAGAATGGATCAGTTTAAGATTCGGCATATTCTCAATGACACGCCTGCTTACCGGGCACACCGCATCAACTAGAATATATTCGGCATCTTTTCCTGCGGCAAGTACGTCATCATCAGAATACCCATAATCAACATATACGAATTCCCAGTCCTGGGGAATTCTGGCAAAATCAATGTATTTTTCCATGCGTTCTCTCGATGTGAGTATCAGAAATTTAGTCACAAATATTCCTCCGTAAGAGTTGCAGATTTGATTATTTGAAAGAAAACCGAATGATTTGCGGTACATCACTCTTTTATGTAGGAACAGCAATTATTTTCACAAATGAATTGTAACAAAAATAACACAAAAAGTAACGCAGCATAAAGAAAGCCCCTGCGCCGGCGAAAATTGCCGCACATCAAGGGACTTTCCCAATGACATACTTAAATCAGAAGGGTATCTGGTTCGCTGTAACTTTCTTATTCGATTATTGCGTTATCCATAACACTTTTGAAGTCTTTGCCGTTTTGGCTAAAAAAGGCCTCACCAATATAATCATAGCTAGTATCGGATTCGCTGTCATATACAAAATATGCCGTACCAAACTCCGAGACATGTACACTGAATACACTATCCGCTATCTCATCCGGTTTTGCCTTTGCTTCATTTTTGATGTAGTTAAGCACACCGTCTCCGGCGTATTGGTCTGCATCGCTTGCATATTTGAAATCAGAGATATAATAGATTCCTTTTCCATCCTGTGAAGGCACAAGGGAATATATCTTTACATCGCTTGCTATTTCCTCAGGATCACTTTTCCCGCGCTGCGCCCAAAGCGTTTGTTCAGCATCGAGGAAGTAAACCGCCGACTGATCGGGCATAACCATGAAGCTGGTGATATCTGCATCTGTGTCGATTTTCTGGGGATTGGTTTTCAAGTCGCGGTAATTTTTGTAATACATGATTTTGCCTGAATCGTTAATGTAGTAAAGTCCTTTTCCGTCCGGAGATATAGTCAGGGTGACATAATCGACGTTCAGTTCATCAATGTCTTCCGTTGTAAAATCTTTCTTTAAATATGACAATGTCGTACCGCTTTTGTCTGTGTCATTTACTGACAGCAGCTGGTTTGCCATGCTGCCGACATTGAAGGTTTCCTCGTATGAGAATAGAAAATCATTCCAGTAATACTGTCCCATATCCGGAGAATCAATTGAACCGGACATACTGGATATTTTCTTTTTGTCCCCACCGTCAATACAGACATATGTCGCACCGCTTTTTGTAAACATTACTTCTGAGCGGTCCCTGTTGAAAAAGAATCCTCTGTACAGATCAACTTTGCCGACCTTATCGTCTGTCTTTCCATGGCGGATATATAGATCACCCGATTCCGCGTCAGCAAAATCCGACTCCACATAATATACATATTTGCCGCCGTCTGCCAGAGCAAAAGCGAGTTGATCCTTGCCCAATTCAGAAGCCTTTCCGCCGTCGATAATCAGGTATCCGGTGAAGCCGTCCACTGTATTGGTATCATCTGTCGAAACATCCGCTGCATAGGAAACAGACTTGCCGTCCGAAGACAGCGCATACGAAGAGAGGGCTTCCTCGATGATTAATTTTGATTTCTTTGTCTGTATATCATAGACATAAAGATTACCGACACCTGACTCATAATCAGTCAGATAAGCAATTTTGTTGCCGGACGCCGAAAAGTTAAAGTTATAAACATCTTTGGCGACATCGAAGGATTTTTGGCAGTCACAGTACCATAGCTGTCCAAGTCCGTTATCATCCACATCCACGGTAATCGCGATCTTACTGCCGTCCATGGAGTATCTGTATGTACTATTTCGTCCGTCAATGGTAACCGGTTTCTTCTCGCCCCCATAAATCTGAACTTCATCTTCGCCTGCAATACGAAGCAGCGGTTTCATTTGCTCATTTGAGCTTCCCGTTCCGGAACCCGAAAAAGCATTCATCGCGAACATAACCCCAACTGCGATAATCGCCAGGACTACCACCGCAATCACTGCGATAAGAATCGGTTTTCCTTTGGATTTTTTCTTCTGTGGAGCCGGGACCGGAGCGGCCGTCGATTGGTATGATCCATTCACTCCCGCCGGCAGGGGAGCAACGGGGGTTTCGAATGTCTGCGCGGCAGCGGAAGTAATCACAGGCAGTACGGGTTCCGCAGCAATCACCGGCTGTGCGGCAGCTGGCGTGATAGCTGGCCCGCGCAGAACCGGGGTCCCGCATACAGCACAGAACTTTGAATCCTCAGTCAACAGTTCACCGCAATTTTTACAATTCATATAAGATCCCTCCCTTTGTTAAAAACCCTGTCAAAGATGTTTTAGCATAGCAGGAATATCTGCGTTGCTTCGTGTTTTGATCTTACCATAAATATTAAGCGAAATAAATAGAAAACCGTAGTCAGGCGGTCCCTTTTACAGAGCAGCTTAGGCTTTACGCGCGCAGAGTAAACCGGGTTTCCCGCAGTATTACACCTGAAGTTTTTCTTATCCTTTTTCTTATCCTTTTTATTAACATTTTTCTTATATGCTTTATTCTGCCGGTTTCCCGTTGTATAATTCTGTAAGTCCCTTATGCGATGCCGATTCCGGCATCCGCGATACAAAACAAGAAAGGTTCGGCGGCTTGCCGCGCGATTTGTGCAAATATGAAACAGGATAAATATCCCAATATTTATGGAGTCAGAAAAAATCACGTAAATCAACAGAGAAGGATTATCATCTTTTTGTGCATCACAATCTGTTTGCTGTCAGTTGCTGCCTGCATAATTATTATCAAAAATATGCAGGACCGTAAGAATCCTGATATATCTGCCTCTGTCACTTCTGCACAGCAGTCCGCGCAGGTCACGCCCGACCCTTCATCAACTGCCGGCAGTGACACCACCCTTCCAACCGACAGCACCGCAGTTACAGCCCCCCCGTCCGTCACACCAGGCGCTGCTGCCTCCGCACAGACTATTACAGCAGACCAGCGAACCGAAGCGCTGGCAGCGCTTTCAGCATCAGTCAAAACACTTTTGGATGCGCAGTCCGGACGGTACAGCGTGTATTATATGAATCTGAATAATGGAGAAACTCTCGGATACAAGCAAAAGGACCCTCTGGTTTCAGCATCTTCAATAAAAATTGCTTACAACACATATTTATATAAAAAGGCTGCCGACGGCACCTTGTCAATGGATGAGGAGTTGGCATACAATTCTGCGCCCTATCCGGAGGGAGACCTCGAGACCGGAACCGGAACGATCCAGACATCCGCCAACGGCACAAAGTATAGCCTGAGCACTCTCTCAAATCTATCTGTCACCATAAGCGACAACTGTGCAACAAATATGATTCTTCGTAAACTGGGCGGAATTGATGCCGTAAACAGCGAGTATATGGTCCCGATCAGTGCAGTCGTGAATTACCGCATCCCAGTAACCTATACCGACTATGCAGGACAGGAGAAGACCGGCAAGCAAAGAACCTCAGCGACAGATCTTGCCATGTATGCCAAAAATCTGTACACCTTATATAAGGCGGCGCCGGCCTCCTATGAACAGCTGGTGACTGATCTTTGCACCACCGAATACACCTGGGGAATTCCGGCCGGAGTACCGGATAATTACAAAGTTGCCCATAAAGTCGGATTCAACCCCGCTTATGGTTCCAATAACGATGTCGGTATTGTTTTTGCGCAGGAAGATTATATCCTTTGCGTCATGACGGAATCCGGAAGTGATTCGAACGGACAGGCCCTTATAGGCCAGGTGTCTAAATTATTTTCCGACTACGTTACCGGCTGTTATTCCTGATTCAGGTCTGCGGGAACGGCGCTCCGACAGATATAATCCGCTTAATATAAGAAGTGTACCGGCAATCGCGGCCCATGTAATTTTCTCTTTCAGAATCCAGGCTGCAAAAAGGATATCGACAAACGGCACTAAATAAATATAGGCCGAAGTTTTCATTGCACCCAAAACATGGAGCGCAAAATTCCATGTTGCAAAGCAGACGGCGCATGCACCTATCCCAAGATAAAGGAACGGCAAAAATACTCCAGGTTCGGAAAGTATATGTAAATCAGGATTGAATCCCATTTTGGCAAGTACCGGAATCATGAATATCAGGCCATAGAAAAAAGTTTTTCGTGTAAGGACAATTACAGAATACCCGAATGCCTGGATTTTTTTCTGTATTACGGAATAGATCGCCCAGACAATCGCTGCAAGCGCCGCAAGTATGTCCCCGAGCGGATTGAGCGCAAGGGCAATCTTACCATTAAGCGAGACGAGAATAATCCCCGATATGGCGGCAACAAACCCCAGGAAAAACCGGATGGTTATTTTTTCTCCCTCGAGAAAAAGACTTGCAAAAAGCGCCGCGAAAATTGGTGCAATCGCGACAATTATGCCGACATTGGATGCAAAGGAATATGTCAGCGCTATATTTTCAAGAAGGAAATACAGGGTTACACCCGTAAGACCGGCTGCAGCAAAATACAGTTCCCTGCGTAATGTACGTGCCGGCTGTTTCCTTTTACTTGTGTATTCCGGAATGGAAACACAGGCGAGTGCCGCATAGCCAAGCACAAAGCGGATAAACAGAATCTCAACAGGCGAAAAATGATCCAGAAGGATCTTGGTCGCGACAAAAGTTGTTCCCCAGATAAGGACCGTGACAAGCGCCACCCCGTGGGCCAGCACATTCCTGTTATTCATGGCATCCCCGCTTTTCATATTGAGATTTGACAAACAGTTTCCTGCTCCACTCGACAATCGCTTCATCGGGCTCGGGGGTCTCCTTCAGCTTGCATAGGACACCCATCTCTTCCCACTTGAATTCACCCATTTTGTGAAAAGGAAGAAGATCGATGCGCTCGATGCAGTGATATCTCCCGAGTTTCGCGGCACCCTCACGCAGCTGTGGATTTGCAGCAAGAAATTTGTCCTCATTATTAAAAAGTATATTCGATTCATCTCTTTCAAACAAGGTCTTACCCGGCACCAAAACATGCCGGATCCAGACAGATTTCATGTTTTCTTCGCAGTAATCCAGCATGGCCCATGCGCTGCAGGTATCTGCGCCGGTAAGTTCAGATGCTGCGGCATCGTCAAAAGCTTTGATATCAAGAAGGATCATATCCGTTTCCCTGACAGCGCTGACGCAGCGGGACAGCGGGACGGATCCTGCAGTATCAATGGCGCAGTGCAGGTTTGCCCGGGTGTGGCATTCGCGGATCAGTGAACAAACAAAGTCCGGCTGAAGGAGCGGCTCACCGCCCGATATGGTTACGCCTCCGCTCAGATAATTCCGGTAGCGCAAAATATCCGTGACCTGTTCATCGACGGTAGCGGGAGTGCCGGCCGAAAGATCCCATGTATCCGGATTATGGCAGTACTGGCAGCGAAGTCCGCACCCCTGCATAAAAACAATATAACGAAGCCCCGGGCCATCCAATGCACCCAGGGTTTCGATGGAATGAACTCTGCCTGTGATATCGTTACATTCTTGCATGAACTGTACGACGAACAACATCAAGCTGCTGTTCGCGGGTAAGCTGAATAAAATGCACTGCATATCCGGATACACGAATGGTCAGCTGCGGATATTTTTCCGGATGTTCCATAGCATCAAGAAGTACCTTGCGCTGGATAACATTCACATTCATGTGATGCCCGCCGTCACTGAAATATCCATCCATAAGATCGGACAGATTATCTTCCTGCTCCGGGAGGTGCGTGCCGAGCGTTGCGGGAAGAATCGAGAATGTATAGGAGATGCCGTCTTCGCTGTAATCGTATGGAATCTGTGCAACAGACCGCATAGCGGCAACGGCACCTTTTCTGTCCCGTCCGTGCATAGGGTTTGCTCCGGGAGCAAATGGCTCACCTGCTTTTCTTCCGTCCGGCGTGGAACCTGTCTTTTTACCATATACAACATTGGATGTAATCGTAAGGATCGAAAGAGTCGGTTTACTGTCACGATATGTCTTATGCCTGGCAAGCTCCGTCATAAACTTGCGTACGACCATGTCAGCGATCTTATCAGGACGCTGGTCATCATTACCGAAAGCCGGATATTCACCTTCAATGATGAAATCCACAGCCAATCCGGACTCGTTGCGGACCGGTTTCACACGTGCGTAGAGGATGGCGCTTAAGCTGTCGACAACAACCGACAGGCCGGCCATTCCACAGGCGGTTGTGCGAAGTACCTTCTCATCATGAAGTGCCATCTCCAGTTTTTCATAACAGTATTTGTCATGCATATAATGAATAATATTAAGGGTATTAATATAAAGCTTGCACAGCCACGAACAAGTCTCATCAAAACGCGCCAGAACCTGATCATAATTCAGGTATTCACCCATCAGGGGCTCTCTTACAGGCCCGATCTGCTCCCCTGATTTTTCATCCCGCCCGCCGTTAATCGAATAAAGAAGTGCTTTGGCAAGGTTAGCCCGGGCACCGAAGAACTGCAGCTGTTTTCCAACACGCATGGCGGAAACGCAGCACGCTATGGCATAATCGTCGCCGAATTTCTCGCGCATAAGATCATCGTTCTCATATTGCAGAGAAGATGTCTCAATAGAAAGACCTGAACAGTAGTTTTTGAAATTCGAAGGAAGCTTAGGTGTCCAGAGTATAGTCAGGTTTGGCTCCGGCGCAGGTCCGAGGTTTCTAAGAGTGTGAAGGAAGCGGTATGACATCTTCGTGACCATGTGCCGTCCATCGAGCCCGATCCCGCCGATTGATTCGGTAACCCAGGTCGGATCCCCTGAAAAGAGTTCATCATACTCCGGTGTGCGGAGGAATCGAACCATGCGCAGCTTCATAATGAAGTGATCGACAATCTCCTGCACCAGATCTTCCGTAAGAGTGCCGTCCTCCAGATCACGCTGTGCATAAATATCCAGAAAAGTCGACACTCGTCCAAGGGACATCGCTGCGCCGTTCTGCTCTTTAACAGCGCCCAGATAGGCGAAATAGAGCCACTGAGTGGCTTCCTGAAAATTGGTTGCCGGGACTGAAATATCAAACCCATATCCCTGGGCCATTTTGGTTAATTCATAAAGCGCCCTGATCTGCTCGGAAATTTCTTCGCGCTGCTGAATCGTAGCCGAATCCATTTCATCAGAAATACAGGTATTTTTTGCCTGCCTCTTCTGATTGATCAAAAACGTCGTACCGTAAAGAGCGACCCTGCGGTAATCCCCGATGATGCGGCCGCGGCCGTAAGAATCCGGAAGACCCGTAATAAGACCTGCGTGCCTTGCACGCTGCATCTCGAGGGTATAAACGTCAAAAACACCGTCATTATGCGTCTTCCTGTACTGAAAAACACGCTCGACAGCCGGATCCATTTCCCGGTTATAGGCTTTGAGGGAAGTACGCACCATGCGAATCCCACCGAAGGGCATAATTGCACGCTTTAATGGACTGTCCGTCTGCAGACCGACTATTTTTTCGAGGTCTTTGGCAATATAGCCCGGCTTATGGGCGGAAATTGTAGAAATTGTATGCACATCAATATCAAGTACACCGCCGGCTGCAATTTCTTTGTCACGCCAGGAAAGCACTTTCGACCAAAGTGTCACTGTATCTTCGGTTGGAGGGCACAGAAAAGAATCGTCGCCATCGTAAGGCGTATAGTTTCGGGTAATAAAATCCCGAACATGTATCTCCTCGCACCATTTACCAGGAACAAACATTGGCATCAACCCCTTTGAAGCAAAAACGGCTTTGGTTTGTATGCAAATAGCATACCGTACTTTTGCCGGATTGAGTGATTTTTATGAAAAGAAAAGGTGGTCCAAAAGAATCTTGACACCGATTCCAACTAGAATCAGGCCTCCGGCAATTTCGGCTATCTTTCCCAGAACCGGTCCGATCCGGCATCCGAGAAAACCCCCGGCGTAAGAAAAAGCAAAAGCTACGACACCGATCAGAACAGACGGCCGCCATATATCGACTTGAAGAAACGCCATACTTACGCCAACTGCCAGAGCGTCTATTGAAGTTGCCACTGCAAGAACCAGAAGTCTCCTTGAGGTAAGCAGGTCAGCAGCCATCAGACCCTTCTTCCCGCCGGCCGGGGCAGCGGCACCGGAAGGAACAGGGCAGTCAGGAGCACTTTCGATAAATTCTGCTTCGCCGCGGGAAAAGATTGCCTCCCAGAGCATTTTCCCGCCGATCAAAACAAGAAGTGCAAATGCAATCCAGTGGTCGAAATTCTCAATATAGGAACGAAGACGTGTCGCACCGAAAAAACCGGCGACCGGCATGGCAAACTGAAATATCCCAAACAGAAGACTCATCTTTAGGTTGTGTTTCCAGTTAAAATCACAAACGGTCATCCCGGTCGAGACAGATACGGCGAAGGCATCCATAGCCAGTCCGACTGCAATAAAAAAAACAGTTAAGAAGTTCATATAAGCCCCCTTTTTGCTCTTGCATTTTGCATTTTTTTACCTTATCTGTCAACGCTGCAGACCAAAAACACATTGATTGTCGTTTCCCTTTCTTCACGGGACCCTGTTTTCATGTTATTGTTAATGCAAATTGAAAACATAATGGGGATTTTTCTGTATTCGCGTAACCGGGCAGTTTTACTTAAAAATTCGATAGTTTTGAGGGTGCCGGAGCCGGCTCCCGTAAATACGAAAAGAGGTGTTTATGTATATGAGAAAAACAAAAATTATCTGCACTCTGGGTCCTGCCGCGGATTCCGATGATATTGTCCGCAGACTTATGCTTGAAGGAATGAATGTAGCACGTTTCAACTTCTCGCACGGATCTCACGAAGAGCATCAGCAGAGGATGGACCGGGTTAAGAGGATCCGGGAAGAACTTCATCTTCCCGTTGCTCTTCTTCTTGATACGAAAGGCCCCGAAATCAGAACAGGCTCTTTTGAAGGCGGGAAAACGATTCTTGTCGAAGGCGAGACTGTTATTATCCGCATTGAAGATATCCTTGGCAGTAATAAAGAGTTTTCCGTCACATATAAGGAGCTTCCTGATGATGTTAAGCCTGACACCAAAATCCTTATCGATGACGGCTTGATTGAGCTTGTTGTCCTTGAGGTGAAAGATAAGGATATATACTGCCGCATCGAAAACGGCGGACAGATATCCGACAAGAAGAGCATTAATGTCCCCGGCGTAGAGCTTCACCTGCCGGCTTTGACCAAAAAGGATGAAGACGATATCGTGTTCGGCATTGAAAATGAAATAGACTTCATTGCCGCTTCTTTTGTAAGAAAACCGCGCGATATTCAGGAAATACGCCATATACTTGAAAGACACAATGCACAGGGCATAAATATTATTGCCAAAATCGAGAACGGTGAAGGCGTATCCAATTTTGACGATATTCTCAAGGTTACCGACGGCATCATGGTCGCCCGCGGAGATCTGGGTGTAGAAATTCCCGCAGCAGAAGTTCCCATCGTTCAGAAAAGATTCATCCGGCAGTGTCACTTCGCCGGCAAAGTCTGTATCACGGCCACGCAGATGCTTGACTCCATGATCAGAAACCCGCGTCCGACACGTGCCGAGGTCAGCGATGTAGCCAATGCTATTTTTGACGGAACAAGCGCAGTTATGCTTTCCGGTGAAACGGCTTCCGGTAAATACCCTGTCGAGTCCGTACAGATGATGGTTGAAATCGCCCGAATGACCGAAGGATCAATTGATTACTGGAAAGATCTGACAAATACGCATTACACAATGCTCTCATCCGTTGCAAACGCAATCAGCCATGCGACGTGTACGACCGCTATGGATCTGGATGCAAAAGCAATCATTACAATTACACACGCAGGCCGTACAGCACGACTGGTATCCCGCTTCCGCCCTGCCTGTCCGATTGTCGCAACAACAGTATTCCCCCGTATTCAGCGCCAGTTAAACCTGTGCTGGGGTGTAAGCCCGATACTGGTGGATGAAATCCAGACGACTGATCAGATGTTCGAAGTTGGAAGCCAGGCAGCCAAGGCATGCGGTTTTCTTTCAGACGGCGATATCATCGTCATGACCGGCGGGACCCCTGTCGGTATGAGCGGTACCACAAATACGATCAAGGTGCAGACGATCGGCCACTCCATCGTCCAGGGCAAAGGCCAGCCCGGCGGTGATAATGCTGCGTCCAAGGTTTCCGGAACGGTAATGATTATCCGGGATCCCGAACATTTGAAAAATTTCACGATATCCTCTGCTGATGATATTATTTTGGTTGCACCCTATACCAACAACCAGATGATGCCGCTCATCCGTAAAGCGAAAGCTCTGGTAGTCGAGGATGATGACCCGGTAAGTCATGCTGCTACGGTTGCATTGGCACTCGAGCTGCCGGCCGTACTATCCTGCGAAAATGCTACGAGGCTTCTCAAAGATGGTTCCATGGTAATGATAGACGCCGAACGGGGCATCGTGTCCTGATCTCAGTCCTGCTATTTTTAGATCAGGAGGGTATCTGATGTCCCTTTCATCCCTTGTTATTTTGTTTGCCCTGTATAGTTTTATCGGCTGGGTTCTTGAGACTGTATATTGTTCGATTCCTGCCCAGAAATTCGTTTACCGCGGATTTCTGGTGGGACCCGTGTGTCCGATATATGGCTTCGGTGCAATTGCCGTCGCGGTCATACTGGCGCCGTTTGCACAGCATCCGGAATTGGTTTTCCTCTTTGGAATGATTCTGACGTCCTTTCTGGAATATTCGTCAAGCGTACTGCTTGAGAAATTGTTCAATAAATTCTGGTGGGACTACAGTGACAGGAAGTTTAACGTAAACGGCCGTATCTGCCTTATGAACAGTTCTCTTTTCGGTGCCCTCTCATTATTTCTTATTTACGTACTTCATCCGATGTTTACGGCCCTCCTCGTCAGGCTGCCGGAAACAATTGTTCCGGTCATCGCCGTAAGCCTGACGCTGGTATTTTGTATTGATCTCTTCGTGTCAGTCAGAAACACACTGGATTTCAACCGTGAAATGGGTAAACTTTCCGAACTTACCGACAAAATCGAGCAAAAAAGGGATGAACTCAAAGTATCCATTGACGCTTTCCGTGATGGGCAGCGCGAGAAACTGGAATGGGAACTTGCCGGTCTTGTTGAGCTTCAGGAAGAAAGCCTTGCACTTTTCCTCCGGAGAATGCGCCGAATTTTAAATGCATTCCCGCATATGCGTCTGCAGCGCAAAGACAAGCTATCATTGCACGATCGTCTGTTAAGCTATCGCTGGAAAAAGTGACCCGCCTGTAAGGTGGTGAATCCGCTCTGTTTATGACATGTTTTCGCCTGCAATGTGGAGGACTAAAGGCCTGACCAGCATCCATGAAACGACCTATACATGATTTCTTTTCATTTATTCTGTCATGTGCTATAATTGCAGAGGCTAGTTCTGTGTTGGATGAATCTAGCTGCAATGAAAGGCTTACTACTTTTTGCATGATGGAAGGACACTATGAAATTTATCGGAATACCGAAGACTGTTAAAAAGAAGAACGAAGCACTTCGTTCCATAATTGGTGCTTTGCTTCTATTTTCCTTAATAGTTGTCTGTGTAGTTGGTGCGGAGTCAGTGTTTACTGGTTCACGTATAATAACTTCTGCGCCGGATGATACATTTACTGCTGTCACGACAACTGCCGCTTCTTCAGAAATGGCACCTTTGAATGTTGACTCAACTGTTCCTGATCTGAATGCACGTTCAGATGATTCCATTAACCTTACGGCCGAAACAACCGCAATACCGACTGTTGATCCTGCTGCGGCTTCTGTAACTGCTGCATCTGACACGCTTTCAGCTACTGTCCCTCCGGAGACAACCGCGGCGGTGACGGAGACTGCTGAGACCGGACATTATTATGTAACGGCTGTTCTCACAATCCGAACAGGTCCGGGCACGGAATTCGAGAAAGTCGGAGCCTATGCGTCCGGCGACGAGTTGGATGCTGTTGCAGCTACCAGCAACGGCTGGAAGAAGATCGCAGATGCCAAATACGTCATCGACGATTTCCTGTCAGCTACACCTCCGGAAACTCAACTCAGCGGAACGTATTATGCAATCGGTGAGATCAATGTTCGCTCCGGTCCGGGTACCGGTTACGATATAACAAAGACACTTACTGCCGGAGATGCAATTACTGTCGTAGCCCAGACATCTGACGGCTGGTACCGGACAGCTAAAGGTACATATGTCAGCAGCAGCCTGTGTACATCTACCCCTCCGGCAACGCCTACCCCCAAACCCACCCCTACCCCCACTCCCAAACCTACTCCTACACCTGTCCCCACTCCGGCTCCCGGAGAAAAGACGCTGATAGGCAGCTTCAAGATTACTTTTTACGGGCCTACCGGCAATAACACGCACAGCGGTGCTCCTTGTGTAGAAGGCAGGACTATTGCCGTCGATCCCAGTGTGATTCCGCTGGGCACAAAAATATATATTGAAGGCATTTCAATGGGTCCGGAAGGTGATGGATATTTTATCGCTGAAGATACCGGTTCAGCCATCAAAGGAAATATTGTTGATATTTTTGCTAATGATGGGGAGTCCAGCTCCTATAGCACGCAGAATAATATTAATGTATATATTGTGAACTAAATCTACCAATACCATAGGAATTTTTTCCTGATGGTTCCTACCCTTATGCATCGCGCAAACAATTTCTGCGTGATGTGTTTCCCCGTGTTTGCGTGTTTTTTTCGCGCAGTAAGTCCGGGGATTTTGCTATGGATCAAAATATCTGAAAGGAATACTATATATGCCACATGAAAAAAAGAAAGAATCAGATCTTACACCAAAACACAAAACGGAGATGAATCCGACGACACCAGACTACAACAACACAGTTAAACTCCCCGGCAAACTCAAATCAGCAGAACCGCACGCTGCAAAACCTGCGAAAACACATGAAATCCAAGTCGAAAAACTTATGAAGACACCTGAAATCCATGCACAAAGACCTGCAAAAAATGCCGAATGCCAACAAACTGCAAGGCCTGTAAAAAATCCTGATCGCCAACAAGCCGTAAGACCGGCAAAACCAACAGAACCACATGCAGTAAAACCTGCGGGAACTTCGGTGCAGTTCGTCGAAAACACCGACAAGAGACAAATTCCATCGGCCGGGAGCAGAATTCCTGAACGTTCAGCCAGCCCCTTCAGACCCTTCTCACCATCCAGGTCTTCAAAAGCCACAAGACCGGAACAGATAAAATTCCCCAAACCTGCCGAAGAACCTATGCCGAATTTTTTCCTCCAGTCTTCTGTCAAACCAAAAAACAGAGAGAAGAAAAAGGGTGCGCTCCGCGTTATCCCGCTAGGTGGTCTTAACGAAATCGGCAAGAATATGACGCTCCTTGAATTCGGCAGCGATATCATTATTATTGACTGCGGCATGGCTTTTCCGGAAGAGGATATGCCGGGAATTGATGCTGTTATTCAGGATTACACATACGTGCTCCAGAACAAGGATCGTGTCAGGGGAATTTTCATTACGCATGGCCATGAAGATCATATCGGAGCACTTCCGTATCTGATGCGGGAATTGAAGTGCCCAATCTACGGAGGGAAGCTTGCAATAGAGCTCATACGCAGGAAGCTTGCAGATAAAGGCAGCGGTTCCCGTGGTATACAGCTTGAGGCTGTAATGCCGGGAGACGTAATAAAGGCAGGCAGCTCTTTTTCCGTTGACTTCATACATGTTAATCACAGTATTGCCGATGCATTTTCCCTGGCTATCCGCACACCTGTCGGTGTTGTCATACACACAGGTGACTTTAAAATTGATTTCACGCCGATTGACGGCGAGCCGATTGATCTTCAGCGTTTTGCACAATATGGCCATGAAGGAGTTCTGCTGCTTCTCGGAGAAAGCACGAACATTGAAATCCCCGGCAATTCCCCCTCGGAGCGTAAAGTCGGAGAGTCATTTCAAAACATTTTCCAGAACACCCAGGGCCGCATCATAGTAGCAACTTTCTCGTCCCATGTAAGCCGAATGCAGCAGATTTTCACTGCGGCTGAGAAGTTCAACCGTAAAGTTGCCCTGGTAGGCAGAAGCATGCTCAACGTCTTTGATGCTGCAAACTCGCTCGGTTATATTGAAATGAAGCCGGACACATTGATCGACATCAATGATATAGACCGGTACCAGCCCGAACAGCTTGTTATTCTCACAACCGGCAGCCAGGCAGAACCGATGTCTGCGTTGACGCGTATGGCTTTCTCATCCCACAAAATTGTGGAGATTCAGCAGGGGGACACCGTTATTCTTTCCGCACACCCTATTCCCGGAAATGAGAAGCCGATTTATCGTGTCATCAACGAGTTGTTCCGCCGGGGAGCCAAAGTAATTTACGAGGATCTTGCCGATGTCCATGTATCAGGGCATGCCTTCAGAGGCGAGCACCAGCTTATTCATCAGCTGGTAAAGCCCAAGTTTTTTATTCCCATTCATGGTGAGTACCGCATGCTTTTCAAGCACGCACAGCTTGCCAAGGATCTCGGCATGTCGTGGAACAATATATTCATCCTGAATAACGGGGATATTTTCGAATGCTCACAGGATATGGCCCGCATATCGGGGTATATCAACGCTTCCGCTGTCCTGATTGACGGTTCCGGTGTGGGCGACCTGGATAACCGTGTTCTTCGCGACAGGAGGCTTCTTGCTGATGACGGCATCGTTGCGGTTTCCATCGTTATTGAAAAAAAAGGCAGCAAACTGCTTGCAACTCCTACCATTCAGGCCATGGGCTTTTTGTACGAAAGCGAATCAGCGCAAGTCATAAAAGACTGTTCTGATAAACTGACCGCCTACATCGGCAAATGTGTCCAGTCAAACAAAAGCGTCGGTTCCGTAGTAGAATCCGGTCAGATGCGTGATTATCTGAAGAGCCTGCTTTTCGAAAAAACAAAAAGAAGGCCAATGATTCTGATTTCGCTTACACAAGTATAGGTATCAATGTCCCCGGCGGACCTCAATTACATCACGGATTGCTTTGAGGCGGCCAACGACGCGATCATATTGATTCTGGCTCTTCACTTCAATTGTCATGTTGAAGTTGGCTGTAACGTCTTTCATCGCCTGGAGCTGGGCCGTGATGATGGAGACCTTCTCCTCGGATATGGCATTGGAGATGTCAGCCAGCAAGTGGCGTCTGTCATGGGCAAGAATGCTTATTTCGACCTGATAACTGTCCTGTTCACCGCGCTGATCCCAGTAAACATCTATCAGACGCGAAGCTTTTTCCGCATCTTTAGCCGTATCACCGGAATTTTTGAGGATATTTCGGATATTGGAGCAGTCGGTGCGGTGCACACCGACGCCATTTCCCCGGGTTACATATCCAATAATTGAGTCTCCCGGAACCGGACTGCAGCAACGGGAAAGATGAACAAGGCAATTATCAATTCCCTTTACAACAATGCCGGAATCATTGCCCTTCCTATTTTTGCGGACCGTCTTACTTTTCGGTAATGCTTTTGAAGAAAGAATTAAATTTTCTTCGGTAATTCCTGAGGGGAGCGGAGAATAGACGACCTGTCCCCCAGAAGTAACGCGGTATCCGAGATTGAATCTATCGTCTTCAGGAAGCGATTTAATATATTCATCTTTTAGTCTTCCGATAATTTTGGATGCAGGAATACCGCCGTATCCGACAGCTGCCAGCATATCATCAAGTGTGCTGAAAGACTGCTTACGGAGCACAGTTTCCATGAAATCGGCACGCGTCAGCTGGGCATACGTAAAACCCGTCTTTTTGATTTCGCGCTCGATAACTTCACGTCCGTGAACAACATTCTCATCGCGCATCTCTTTTTTGAACCACTGGTTAATCTTCGAGCGGGCGGCAGAACTTTTAACGATCTTCAGCCAGTCACGTGAAGGTCCGTGGACTTTTTCAGATGCGAGAATCTCAACGATATCTCCATTCTGAAGTTCATACGTAAGCGGCACAATTCGGCCGTTCACTTTGGCACCGTACATGCGGTTACCTACTCCGCTGTGGATTGTATATGCAAAATCGATCGGGACCGAGTGTGCAGGCAGGGAAATGACATCCCCTTTAGGCGTAAATACAAATACTTCATCCGCAACCAGGCCGTTTTTGAGTGTATCAAGGAATTCACCGGCATCCTTTGATTCGCCCTGCCAGTCAAGAAGCTGACGCAGCCAGGAAAGCTTGTTGTCAATGGAGTCCGGAGAATTATGCGGACCGACCGTGCCGCCGTCCTTGTATCTCCAGTGGGCGGCAATTCCGTATTCAGCAGTGCGGTGCATGGAAAAAGTACGGATCTGCACCTCGAACGGCGTACCTTTTTTGCCGATAACCGTCGTATGAAGCGACTGATACATATTGGGCTTGGGCATCGCAATATAGTCCTTAAAACGGCCCGGCATCGGATAATAAAGATCGTGGACAAGGCCCAGAACCGCATAGCAATCCGAAACTGTATTTACAATGATCCGGCAGGCAAAAAGGTCAAAGATCTGATCAAGTGTTTTTCCCTGTTTTTTCATTTTGTTGTAAATGCTGTAAAAGTGTTTGGGTCGGCCTTCGATTTCAGCGTCAATACCCATTTCCCCGATTCTCTTCTGAAGTTCGATTACTACCTCAGACAGGAACTCTTCCCGCTCCGATCGTTTTTGGGAAATGGCACCGACGAGTTCATAATAAGCATCCCGGTCAAGATACCGCAGGCAAAGATCCTCAAGTTCCCATTTAATTTTATAAATACCAAGCCTATGTGCCAGAGGCGCATAGATATCTTTGGTTTCCTTCGCCTTTTCAATCTGCTTGTCCGGCGGCAAATGCTTGATTGTACGCATATTGTGGAGGCGGTCGGCCAGCTTGATCAGCACGACACGGATATCCTTCGCCATCGCCAAAAACATTTTGCGCATGTTTTCGGCCTGCGTCTCTTCTTTGGATGAGTACGGAATGCGGCCGAGCTTTGTGACGCCGTCTACCAGAAGTGCAACATCCTCACCGAACAGTTCGGAAATAAGGCTCACGCTGACATCGGTATCCTCAACTGTGTCATGCAGAAGCGCAGCCACAAGAGTGTCTGTATCCACTTCAAGTTCCGTAAGGATCTCGGTGGTGGCCAGCGGATGAATGATATAAGGCTCACCGGTTTTGCGAAGCTGCGGGCCATGTGCTTTGTACGCAAAAACAAAGGCGCGGCGCAGCTTCTCCGAATCGTCCTTTTCTGCATAATTCTTATATCGCTGGATCACTTCTTCAAAAGATTCGAGAATTTCCGGGGGCAGGTTTTCCGGGAAAGCAGAATCGCGCAAATCCGCCTCAAAGAGCTCCATTTTCCTGGCCTCTTCGGATTTTTCAAGCATTTTTGCCGGATCCTTTTTTCCTTCTGCAGTCATCGCGGAGTGCCTCCCTCGGCAAAAAGTCTACGATATGTCGGTGTATTTTCCAGTTTAACCTTACCCTCGACAAATAACAAGGTGAAGCATACCCG